>Ga0081455_10000033_pt1 | contig 141997 bp, 133 predicted proteins | sample TabmetS3T2R1_FD_70207 | JGI IMG/M metagenome (GOLD analysis project Ga0081455, IMG submission 70207) | Tabebuia heterophylla rhizosphere microbial communities from the University of Puerto Rico - S3T2R1 | ecosystem: Host-associated > Plants > Roots > Rhizosphere ...
CGCACCGCCACCGCATTGAACTTCGTGTGCAGCACCTTCGTGATCGCCGACGTCAACGTCGTCTTGCCGTGATCAATGTGCCCAATCGTCCCAATGTTCACGTGCGGCTTCGTCCGATCAAACTTCTGCTTGGCCATCCGGGGGACCTCCCTCGTCTCTACCGGTCGGTGATGATGGAGCCCATGTCCGGGATTGAACCGGAGACCTCGTCCTTACCAAGGACGCGCTCTGCCGACTGAGCTACATGGGCCTGAATGCCGAGCCTCGTGCCGAAGCGCTCCGTCTGTGGAGCGGGAAACGGGATTCGAACCCGCGACCCCCAGCTTGGAAGGCTGGCGCTCTACCGCTGAGCTATTCCCGCCCGTGTTCCCGATGCGCTCGATATGTCGTAACGATCCGCGACAAGTGGTGGGGAGAGGAGGATTTGAACCTCCGAAGGCGTTCGCCAGCAGATTTACAGTCTGCCCCCTTTGGCCACTTGGGTATCTCCCCGCCTGCTCCCCTGCCCGCAACGCTCTGATCGTTTGGTCGATCTGTGTGGCTACTCTCGTGGGTCTCGTCGCGCTGGCCGGCGCGACCGGCCGTCGGTACTGGCGCTGGCGGGAGGATTTGAACCCCCGACCCACTGCTTACAAGGCAGTTGCTCTACCCCTGAGCTACGCCAGCAATCGCAAAACTTCACTCTAGGTTTGCACCACCATCAAGTCAAGGGTTTTCTGTCAAGATCTTTCTGGTGGCCCCTCTGACGTAGGACCTCGTAGCAGAGAACCGCCGCCGCGGCCGAGACGTTCAGTGAGCCGAGCTGGCCCCGCATCGGCAGGCTCACCAGCAGGTCGCAGCTCTTCGTCACCAGGGGCCGAAGCCCTTCGCCCTCACCCCCGAGCACCAGGCAGAGGGGTCCGGACAGCTCGGTCTGCCAGGGGGCCCGCCCTCCGGCCGGGACCGCTCCGACGACCCAGATGCCTTCTTTCTTCAGTACTTCGAGCGTCTGGACCAGGTTTGTCTCACGGGCCACCGGCACCAGGTGAGCAGCACCCACCGCCGACTTCGCGGCGGCGCTCGTGAGCCCGACGGCGTGGTGCTTCGGCACCACCACGCCGTGCACCCCGGTGGCTTCCGCGGTCCGGAGCACCGCACCCAGGTTGCGGGGGTCCTGCACCTGGTCGAGCGCCACGAAGAAGGGCGGCTCCCCCCGGGCCGCGGGGATCTCGAGGATGTCGGCCAGCGAGGCGTAGCTGGCTCCGGCCACCCGGGCCACCACCCCCTGGTGGTGGGCATCTCCGGCGATGGCGCTCAGCTGGTCCCGGGTCCGGTATGAGATCTTCACCCCCTGCCGCCTGGCCAGGCCGAGCAGCTCATGGAGCGCCGGCCCCCGCCCCTCGGACAGGATGGCGATCTCCTCGATCCGCCGGCTTCCAGACCGGAGCAGCTCCAGCACCGGGTTGCGCCCGAAGACGGGCCGGGGCTCCTCCTCCGGCGCCGGGCCCCGGGCCCCGCTCCGTGCCTCCTCCGGTCGCTCACGGGTCATCATCGAAGCTTCCAGGTGGTTCCCTCGCGCGTGTCCTCCAGGACCACCCCCAGACGGGACAGCTCCTCCCGCAGCCGGTCGGCTTCGCGGAAGTCGTGCTGCTTGCGAGCCTCCTGTCGAAGGTAGACGAGCGAGTCGATGCGCGCCTTCACCTGTGGATCCATGCTGACTGGCCGGCGGCCCGTGCCTTCGAGCAGTCCCAGCACCTGGGCGAGGACCACCAGCTCCCCGACCCCGATCAGGAAGGCACCCACCCCGAGGCTGCCCTGGGCCGTCTGCTCACGGGCGGTGTGGAGCAGGCGTGCCAGGTCGAACAGGGCGGCCAGCGCCTGTGGGGTATTGAAGTCGTCGTCCATCGCCGCCTCGAAGCGGGAGCGATGGGCGGCTACCTGCTCGAACAGGCCGCCGTCCGGCCCCGGCGCCGGCGTCCCGCGGGCGGCGAGCCGGTCGGCCTCCTCCTTCAGCGAGCGCAGCCGACCGAGGGCGCGGCCGGCCTCGGTGATGCGTTCGTCGGCGAACTCGAGCGGGTTCCGGTAGTGCGTGCCGAGCAGGTACAGGCGCAGGGCTTCCGGATCATGGCGCCGCAGCAGATCCTTGATCGTCAGCGTGTTGCCGAGCGACTTGGACATCTTCTCGTCGCCCAGGTTCACGAACCCGTTGTGCATCCAGAGCCGCGCGAACGGCTTGCCGGTGGCGGCCTCCGACTGCGCGATCTCGTTCTCGTGATGCGGGAAGATGAGGTCTTCTCCGCCCCCGTGCATGTCGACCGTCTCGCCCAGGTACTGCATGGCCATCGCGGAGCACTCGATGTGCCAGCCCGGTCGCCCGTCGCCCCAGGGGCTGGGCCAGAACGGCTCGCCCGGCTTGGTGGCCTTCCAGAGGGCGAAATCCATCGGATCGCGCTTCCGCTCGTCGACCTCGACGCGCGCCCCCGCCTGCAGGTCCTCCAGGTTCTTCCCGGACAGCTTGCCGTAGCCGGCGAAGCGACGTACCGCGAAGTAGACGTCGCCCTCCACCGGGTAGGCAACCCCGAGCCGGATCAGCCGCTCGATCAGGGCGATCATCTGCGGGATGTGGTCGGTGGCCTTGGGCTCCGCATCCGGGGCCAGCACGCCGAGCGAGGCCATGTCGGCCCGGTACTCCGCGATGTAGCGCTCCGAGATGTCCCGCGGGGCCACGCCCTCCTGGCTCGCGCGCCGGATGATCTTGTCGTCGATGTCGGTGTAGTTCTTGACGTACTTCACCGCGTAGCCCCGATGACGGAGATAGCGGCGGATCACGTCGAACACGATGGCGCTGCGGCCGTGCCCGATGTGGCTGACGTCGTAGGGAGTCACGCCGCATACGTAGAGGCCGAGCTCGCCCCCGCGGCGCGGCGCGATCTCCTCCTTGCGCCGACTCTCGGTGTTGAAGGCGCGCGTGGTCATCAGATCTCCACGCTCACCACCGCCATCGAGGCGATGCCCTCGCCGCGCCCGACCAGACCCAGGTGCTCCGGGCTCTTGGCCTTCACGCTCACCCGCTCCACGTCCAGCTCCATCTCGGTGGCGATCTGCCGGGCCATGTCGGGCAGGTAGGCGGCCAGACGGGGGGCCTGGCAGATCACCGTCGCATCCACATTGATCACGCGCGCTCCCTTGGTGGACAAGAGCTGCATCACCGCCCGCAGCAGGCCGAGGCTCGAGGCTCCTTTGTAGTGCTCATCGGTGTCGGGGAACAGCCGTCCGAGATCACCCAGAGCGAGGGAGCCGAGCAGCGCCTCGCACACCGCGTGGGTCAGCACGTCGGCGTCCGAGTGGCCGCCCAGGCCGCGCTCGAACGGCACCGTGATCCCGCCCAGCACGAGCGGTCGCCCGTCGACCAGCGGGTGCAGGTCGAAGCCGAGCCCGGAGCGAAACACGGTCATGTGAGGCGACGGCGGCTGGCCCAAGCTCGGGCGGTCCGAAGGTCCTCCCGTGTCGTGATCTTGAGGTTCTGCTCGAGCCCCGGCACCATCGCCACCGTCGTCCCGAGCCGCTCCACCAGCACCGCATCGTCGGTCCCCGCGAAGCCGTCCCGCCGCGCCTTCTCGTGGGCTTCCCAGAGTAGCGCGCGTGTAAAGACCTGAGGCGTCTGCGTGGTCCAGAGCCCGTCCCGATCGATCGTGGCCTCGACCGATCCCTGGCGCACGCGCTTGACCGTCTCGCGCACCGGCAGACCGCAGGTCGCGGCCCCGCCCGCGGCCGCCGCGCGCACGCGCTCCACGAGCGCGCCGTCGATGAACGGGCGCACGCCGTCGTGCACGACAACCCATCGCGCGCACTCGGGCACCCGCTGTAGCGCCCGCCAGACCGACTCCTGGCGGTCGGCGCCGCCGGCCACCACCTCGGCGACGTGCGGCACCCGCTGGCGTGCAAGCAGACGGCGAGTGGCCTCCACGTGCGCCTCCGGCACCGCCACCACGATCCCGCCGAGGCCGCGGGTACGGGCGAGGGCGCGCAGCGTGGCCACGAGGATCGGCGCCCGGCCGAGACGGAGGTATTGCTTGGGCCGGCGGGAGCTCATGCGAGAGCCGAGCCCTCCCGCCGGGACGATGGCGTACGTCACCGCGCGACCTGCTCCTCGTCGCGCTGCCGGGCGAAGATCATGCGGCCGGCCGCGGTCTGGTAGATGGTGGTCACCGTCACGTCGACCGTCTGGCCGATGAGCCGCTTGCCGTGCTCGACCACCACCATGGTGCCGTCGTCGAGGTAGGCCACGCCCTGGTTGGACTCCTTGCCCTCCTTGACGATGTGCACGTGCAGCGGCTCCCCGGGCAGCACCACCGGCTTGAGCGCGTTGGCCAGCTCGTTGATGTTGAGCACCGACACGCCCGACAGCTCGGCCACCCGGTTCAGGTTGTAGTCGTTGGTGACGATCTTGCCCCCGGTCGCCCGCGCCAGCTCGATCAGCTTGCGGTCCACCTCGCGCACCTGCGGGAAGTCCACCTCGTCGATGCGCACTGCCACCCGCGGCACGCGCTGGAGGCGCTGCAGCACGTCGAAGCCGCGCTTGCCGCGATTGCGCTTGAGCGCGTCGGCGGAGTCGGCGATCTGCTGCAGCTCGCGCAGCACGAACTGGGGCACCAGCAGCGTGCCGGCCAGGAAGCCGGTCTGGCAGACGTCGACGATGCGGCCGTCGATGATCACCGACGTGTCGAGGATCTTGTCGCCCTCCTGCCGCACGGCGGTCTTCGGGAAGAGCTTGACCGACATGTCCTCGAGCTCGTCCCGCTTGGCCAGGGTGACCGCCGCACCCAGATAGCCCAGGAGCAGCGCGAAGAGGCCGCGGCCGAGCGCGCCCGCCCCCGGTACCACCGCCTCGACCGCGGTGCCGAGCCCCAGGCCCAGCACGATGCCGAGCATCGCGCCGGTGGCGCCCCAGAAGAGCCGGTCCACCGGCACCCGTCGAGCCTGCCACTCGAGCAGGACCACGAGGACCCCGGCCAGGAAGCCGGCGCCGCCGAGGAAGAAGTTGCTGGGCGCTTGGAGGCCGAGGCCATGGGCCAACACAAAGCCGGCGGCCGTGGCCGCCATCAGCACCAGAATCCGGACGATCAGGATGCCGATTCGCATTCAGCCCTCACGGCGCCAGTAAGACCCGCACCGCCTCGTCGACCGTGCCCACGCCCTGCACGTCCAGCGGCTGACCGGCGAGGCTCCCTCGCGCACTCTGCGGCACCACCGCGGCGATGAAGCCGAGCGCCGCCGCCTCCTTGAGCCGCGTCTCCAGGCCGGTCACCGCCCGTATCTCCCCGGCCAGCCCCACCTCGCCCAGCACGACCAGGTCCCCGCGAAGCGGACGGTCGAGATAGCTCGACGCCGCCGCCAGCACCAGGCCGAGGTCCGCCGCCGGCTCGAACACCTTCGCGCCCCCGGCCACGTTGACGAAGGCATCCTGCGACTGCAGCGGGAAGCCCACTCGCTTCTCCAGCACGGCCAGCAGCAAGCATACGCGATTGTAGTCGGCACCAAGCACAGTACGACGCGGCGTGCCGAAACCGGCCGGGGTCACCAGGGCCTGGATCTCGACCAGCAGGGGACGGGTGCCTTCCAGGGCCGCCACCACCACGGACCCGGCAGCATCCTTCGGGCGCTCGGCCAGGAAGAAGCCCGACGGGTTCGGGACCTCGGTCAGACCCCCCGCCCCCATCTCGAATACCCCGATCTCGTTGGTGGAGCCGAAGCGGTTCTTCACCGCCCGCAGCACCCGGTAGGCGTGGTGCTGCTCGCCCTCGAAATAGAGGACCGTGTCCACCAGGTGCTCGAGCACCCGGGGGCCGGCGATGGCGCCCTCCTTGGTCACGTGCCCGACCAGGAACGTGGCGATGCCGCGTCCCTTGGCCAGGGCCATGAGCCGGGCACCGCACTCCCGGACCTGGCTCACGCTGCCCGGCGCGGACTCGAGCCCGGGCACGGAGACGGTCTGGATCGAGTCCACGATGAGGACGCGCGGGGCCAGGGCGGCCACGTGAGCCTCCACCGCCTGCAGATCGGTCTCCGCGACGAAGTACAGCCCGGACGGCGGCGCGCCGAGCCGGTCGGCCCGAAGCTTCACCTGTCCGGCCGATTCTTCGCCGGAGACGTAGAGCACCGGGCCGGCCCGCCGGCCGAGCTCGCGGCTCACCTGGAGCAGCAGCGTCGACTTGCCGATGCCCGGGTCGCCGCCGATCAGCACCAGCGAGCCCGTCACCACCCCGCCGCCCAGCACCCGATCCAGCTCCGCCATGCCGCTCGGGGTGCGGTGGCCATCACCCTCGACCCGGATGTCGCCGAGCGGCTGCGGCGGGGTGGAGGTGACGCCGGGGCGCGCCGGGCCGCGAGCCGGCGCCGCCCGCTCCTCGACCAGCTGCACGTAGGTGCCGACCCGTGCGCAGTCGGGGCACGTGCCCGGCTTGGGTGCGGCGAGGCCGCACGCCTGACAGCGATAGACCGAGCGCTCGCGCGCCATCAGCGCCCGTCGCCCGCCGCGGCGCCCGTCCCGCTCCCGGACTCGATCGTGGATCGGATGAGCGTTCGCAGCAGGAAGCTGCGGCGGGCTCCCTCGAGGAACTGCACGAGATTCTCGTACACGGTCGGGTCCTCGAGCAGCGCGCCCACCGTGCCCTCGCCCGCCTTCAGCCGCTCCGTGACCGCTCGCAGGTTCGCCATCGCGATGCGGAAGTCGGTGGTCGCCTCCCCGAGCGATCCGCCTGCGCCATCGGCGCCGTCGCGGGTGAGCTGGCCCAGCAGCCCCTGGCCCTGGGCCACGCGCTCCGAGACGTCGCGGAAGTTGTGCGCCACCGCGCGGAGGTCGTCGGCCACCGCCTTGTACTGGGGATCGTAGAGCAGCGCCGAGATCAGGTTGTCCCGCGACTCGAGCTTGCTCGCGGTCCGGCTCAGCGCGTCCATCGCGGCCAGCAGCGAGCGCATCGACTTGCCGCTCTCCGGCGAGAGCAGCACGCCCACCGCGTTGTCACCCTGCTCGGCCCGCGCGATCAGGTTCTGCGTCCGGAGCAGCAGCGCGTTCAGCCGGCCGAGGGCCTCGGGCTCGCCGTAGACCAGAGTGTGCACGAGGCCCTTGCCGGTCTCCACTTCCTTCGCGATCCGGTCCACCCGCTCCGCGGTGCCCTTGAGGCTCGCGGCCAGCTCCCGGACGGTCTGCAGGGTCTCGACGCCCGCCTTGAACATCTGCTGCATCTCGAAGGAGTCCTTCGACGTCAGCATCTCGCCCGGCTGCAGCGCGGGGGCCGCCGGCGAGCCCAGAGTGATCTCGATGATCTTGTCGCCGAGCAGGCCCTGAGTGGCGATCCGCACCTCGGAGTCGCGGCGGATGCGGTCGGAGAACCGGCGGGCGATGGTGAGGGTCACTCGCACCTTGCCGTCCGGGTCGGGCGGCAGCACCACCTCGGTCACCCGCCCGACCTGCACGCCGGCCAGGCGCACCGTCGCGCCCTCCATGAGGCCGCCGACCTCGGTGAACTGCGCGATCAGGTCGTACTTGGGCTCGAAGTAGCGCGCCTGCGCGCCCAGCAGGTAGATGATCGCCACGAAGACGGCCAGCCCGGCCAGGATGAAGGCCCCGATCCGGATCTGCAGCGCGAACTGGCGGCCGTCGGCCACGGCGTCAGATCTCCCGCAGCTCGCCGGCCAGGAAGCGACGCACGTCGGGATCGGGGGAGCGGTGGATATCGGCGGGCGTGCCCACGTCGGCGAAGCGGCCCTTGAGCAGGATCGCCATCTGGTCGGCCACCAGCTCGGCGAACTCCACGTCGTGGGTCACCACGATCGCGGTGTCGCACACCCCGGTGCGCAGCTGTGCGATCAGCTGGGCCACCAGCCGCGCGTTGGTCGGGTCGAGGCCGGCGGTGGGCTCGTCGAAGAACACCACCTCGGGCTCGGTCACGAGGGCGCGCGCGATACCCACCCGCTTCCGCATGCCGCCGCTCAGCTCGGCGGGCATGAGCTCGTCGGTATCGGGCAGGCCGACCAGGGCGAGGAATTGGTGGACTCGCTCGGTGATCTCTCCGAGCGACATCCGGGTGTGCTCGCGCAAGGGATAGGCCACGTTCTCGAAGACGGAGAGGGAATCGAAGAGGGCGGCGCCCTGAAACACGAACCCGGTGCGCCGGCGCAGCGACAGCATGGCCTCCTCGCGCATCCGATCGGTGCGGGTGCCGAAGAGACGCACCTCTCCGCGATCCGGCCGGATCAGCCCGGCCGAGATGCGCAGCAGCACCGTCTTGCCGGTGCCGCTGCCCCCCATCACCGCCAGGATGGTGCCCTTGTGCAGGTCGAAGCTCACCCCGCGCAGGACGTGATTCTGTCCGAACGACTTGTGGATGTCGCGCAGCTGCACGAGCGGCGGGACGGAGCTGGCCACCGCGCTCACCAGAACATGAGGAGGAACAGCTTGGTGATGAAGAAGTCCGACACGATCACGCCCATGGCCACCTGCACCACGGTGGCGGTGGTGGAGCGGCCCAGCCCCTCGGTGCCGCCCTCGGTGGCGAGCCCGTTGTAGCAGCCGATCAGGGTGACCAGCGCGCCGAACACCACGCTCTTGCCGATCCCGGTCAGGAAGTCCTTCATCACCACCCAGTACGAGATGGTGTTCCAGTACAGATACGAGTCGACGTTGCGGTCGAACACGGCAATGAGCATACCTCCGAGCAGCCCCATTCCGTCGGCCAGGATCGTCACGAGCGGGAAGACCAGGAGGGCGGCCATGAGCCGGGGCACGATGAGCTTCTTGATGTAGTTGACCCCGAGCGCGCGGAGGGCGTCGATCTGCTCGGTGACCTTCATCGAGCCCACCTCGGCGGTGATGCCGGAGGCCACCTTGCCGCCCACCAGGATTGCGGTGAGCACGGGACCCAGCTCGCGCAGGATCGACAGTGCCACCACCGGGCCCACGTAGTTCTCGGCCCCGAAGCGGGCCATGTTCACCGCGGTCTGCAGTGCCAGCACCATGCCGGTGAACAGCGCGGCGGTGAGGGCCACCGTCAGCGACCGCACCCCGATGATGTCGATCTCGCGGGCCACGATCCAGAAGTACGAGGGCGGCAGGGTGAGGTTGCGGGCCACCCGGACGCTGAGCAGCCCGAGGCCGCCGTACCAGATGGCGGTCTCCCGCAGGTGCCCGCGCAGATCCTTGGCCATCACCGCTCCAGCGCGAAGCTCTCGACCAGCGCACGGAAGGCGGGCCGGCCGGCCTCGAAAGCCCCGGTGGGCGCCACGTACAGGAAGTCGTGGATGCACCGCTCCACCCGCATCACCACCGCTTCCACCGTCACGTCCAGACCGTCGGCCATCCCCCGCACCACCGAGTGCGCAGCCTCACGCCCGCCCACCGAAGTCGTTCCGTTCTCGAGCACGTCGCGCTTCGTGAGCCCGAAGGTCAGGTGTCGCGCCAGTACGTCGAGCGATCGGCCGGTTTCCCGGCCGTCGCAGGTGGCGTCGACCAGCATGCCCCCCGACCGCGCCTCGCCCTGCAGCGCCAGATCGGCGCGCGGCGAGGGGTCCACCGTCCAGCCGGTGGCGGGCAGGGTGACCCGATAGCCCCTGGCCGAGTGGTACACCCCGTTCTCGACCCGTCCGGTCGCCGTCGCGCAGGCGGTGACCGCGACACAGACCGCGACCAGGAGAGGCCGCCGCGCCCCCTTGCTCATCTGCGGGGGCCCCGAGATGGCCCCCGGATTCCTCCCGTCCGCAGACGCGCGCGAACGGTCACTGGCTCCCGGCGTGCCGGCGCGCGAGCTCGCGGAACACCCGGCGCAACGGGATCCCCCGGGCGGTGAGCAGCACCATGGTGTGAAACCAGAGATCGGCGACTTCGGAAACGACTCGCTCGTCGCCCTCACCACCGAGCGCCGCCGTCACCACCTCGGTCGCCTCCTCGCCGATCTTCCGACAGATCTGGGGCTGGCCCTTGGCGAGCAGTCCCGCCACGTAGGACCCTGAAGGCGACGAGGCCTTCCGCGACTCGAGCACGCGCTCCACCACCTCCAGCACCGCCGGCCCCGCCTCGGCCCCCGAAGCCGGGGTCGCCTCGCCGTTCTCGAGGCTCGTGAAAAAGCAGCTGCGCGCGCCGGTGTGACAGGCCACGCCGTCCTGGTGCACCTGCACCAGCAGCGTGTCGCGATCGCAGTCGGCGTAGATGCCGTCGACGTGCTGGGTGTGGCCCGACGTCTCGCCCTTGCGCCAGAGCGCCTCGCGCGAGCGGGACCAGAAGTGCGTGACCCCGGTGCGCCGCGTGAATTCGAGCGACTCGCGATTCATCCACGCCACCATCAAGAGCTCGCCGGTTTCGGTATCCTGCACCACCGCCGGAATGAGCCCCTGCGGGTCCCACCGTAGCTCGTCGACCAGGCTCACGGCCCGAGCCTCACCGGCACGCCCTGCTCGGCCAGGTAGCGCTTCGCTTCCGGCACGCTGTGCCGGCCGAAGTGGAACAGCGAGGCGACCAGCACCGCGTCGGCACGCCCCTCCAGCACGCCGTCGCGCAGGTGCTCGAGCCGTCCGACGCCGCCAGAGGCGATGACCGGCACCGACACCGCGTCGGAGACCTCGCGAGTCAGGGCCAGGTCGTAGCCGTCGCCGGTGCCGTCGCGGTCCATGCTGGTGAGCAGGATCTCGCCCGCGCCCAGACGCTCGACCTCGCGCGCCCAGGCCACCGCGTCCCGCCCGGTCGGCCGCCGGCCCCCGTGCGTGAACACCTCCCAGGAGGGCTTGCCACGGGAAGCTTCACTCTTGTATTCGCTCGGCTCGCCTGCGGCCGCGCCTCGCCTTGCCACGTCGATGGCGACGACAATGCACTGGCTGCCGAAAGCGCGGGCCGCGTCGGCGACCAAGCCGGGCTGCTCCACCGCCGCGGTGTTCAGCGACACCTTGTCCGCGCCGGCTCGCAGCAGGGTGCGGATGTCTCCGAGCGAGCGGATCCCGCCACCCACCGTGAGCGGCATGTAGATCCCCTCCGCGGTGCGGCGCACCACGTCGAGCATGATGGCGCGCCCTTCGTGCGAGGCGGTGATGTCGAGGAACACCAGCTCGTCGGCCCCCTGGGCATCGTAGGCCAGGGCCGCCTCCACCGGATCACCGGCGTCGCGCAGCGCCACGAACTGCACGCCCTTCACGACGCGGCCATCCTTCACGTCGAGGCACGGGATCAACCGCTTGCAGAGCATGGCCGGCTACAGCACCTCCGCGAGCGCGGCGGCCAGGTCCACCGCCCCGCTGTAGAGCGCGCGGCCGACGATGACGCCGGCCAGCCCGGGAACCGTGGCGAGCTGTCGGATGTCGTCGAGCGATCCGACGCCGCCCGAGGCGAGCACCGGGATGCCGGCGGCCCGTGCCACCGCCTCCGTGCTCCAGAGATTGGGCCCGCCCTGGGTGCCGTCGCGGGCGATATCCGTATAGATGACGCCGGCCGCGCCGGCCGCGGCCGCGTCGCGGGCCAAGGCCATGGCGTCGAGATCGAGCACGCGCGTCCAGCCGTCCACCGCGACGCGTCCGTCGGAGGCGTCGATTCCGATCATGAGCCGCTCGCCGAACCGCTCGCACACCTGGCCGAGGAAGACGGGATCGAGCGCCGCTCGCGTGCCCACGATGGCCCAGCGGGCGCCCGCGTCCAGCAGCGCCTCCACGTGCGCCAGCTCACGCAGCCCGCCCCCCACCTCCACCGGGATCGACACCGCCCGGATCATGGCGCGAACCAGATCGGTCTGGGTCGGGCCGCCCGCGAAGGCCCCGTCGAGGTCCACCACGTGCAGCCGCCGGGCGCCGGAGGCCTCCCAACGCTGCGCCATCGCCACCGGGTCGTCGGAGAAGACCGTCTCGGCGTCGGCGCGCCCCTGCACGAGCCTCACGCAGCGCCCCGCCTTCAGATCGACTGCCGGCACGATCTCGAACATGGCCCGCGACGGCGCTCTAGCGGCGCTCCCGCACGAGCGCCGCGAAGTTCTCGAGCAGCCGAATACCCCAGCGCTGACTCTTCTCCGGGTGGAACTGGGTGGCGAAGAGCGGCCCGCGGCCGACCGCGGCCGGGAAGGTGAGCCCGTAGGTGCACGAGGCCACCTGCAGCGAGTCGTCGGCGGTCTCCGGGTAGTAGGAGTGCACGAAGTAGAAGTGCGCGCCGCTCGGAATGCCGTCGAACAGCCGCAGGTCGCCGCGATGCTCCACCTGGTTCCAGCCCATGTGGGGCACTTTCAGAGTCGCGGGGAACCGCCGCACCGCGCCCGGGATCACGTCGAGGCCTTTGCCCTGGCCGAACTCCTCGCTCTCGCTGAACAGCAGCTGGTAGCCGAGACAGATGCCGAGAAAGGGGCGGGCGCTGTCGAAGCAGGCGCGCAGCGGCCCGATCAACCCGAGAGTCTGCAGATTGCCCATCGCGTCGTGGAAGGCGCCGTCGCCCGGCAGCACCACCGCCTCCGCCCGGTCGACCACCGCGGGATCCTGGGTGACGACCGCCGGCATGCCCACGCGCGTGAACGCCTTCTCCACGCTACCCAGATTGCCGCGGCCGTAGTCGACGATGGCGATCATGACATGGCCTGGCGGTTCGTCGGTCGTGGCTGCCCGCCGAGAGTGAACACGGAGCGCGGGCGCGGCGCGAAGTTTGGGCTGCGGTTTGCTCTCCTCGGGCCTTCGGCCCTCATCGGGGCACCCGCGTAGCCGGTCCGCAGTCGACCGTTCACAGATTTCCTTTCGTCGAGAGGATCCCGGTGATGCGCGGGTTCAGGCGGGTGGCTTCGGCCAGGGCGCGGCCCGCGGCCTTGAAGGTGGCCTCCGCGATGTGGTGGAGATTCTCGCCGTAGTGCATGCTCAAATGCAGCGTGATCTCCGCGTTCACCGCGACCGCGCGAAAGAAATCCTTGAGCAGATCGAGATCGAAGCTGCCGATACGCGTCCGCTGCAGGGGCACGTTGAACACCAGATAGGGCCGACCCGAGAGGTCCACCGCCGCGTGCAGGAGGGCCTCGTCCATGGGCAGGAACGAGGCGCCATAGCGCACGATGCCCTTCTTGTCCCCCACCGCCTCGCGCAGCGCCTTCCCCAGGCAGATGCCGACGTCCTCCACCGTGTGGTGCAGGTCGACGTCGAGGTCACCTTTGGCGTCGACGTGCAAATCCATCAGCGCGTGCTTGGACCAGGCCTCGAGCATGTGGTTGAAGAACGGGATGCCGGTCTCCACCTTGGACGCGCCGGTGCCGTCCAGGTTGAGCGTCAGCACGATCCGGGTCTCCCGGGTGTTGCGCTCGACCCGGCTCTGCCGTGGCGCCGCGGGCTCCGTTCCTCGCTCCACGCTCATCGCTCGTCCCCCGGGCGGGCGATGCGGACCGCCGCCGCCGCCCCGTGTCCGTCCAGGCCCTCCACGCGGGACAGCTCGCTCACGTGCGGCCCCGCCTCCGCCAGTCCTTCCCGTGAATACTCGATCACGCTCAGCCGGGTCACGAAGTCCTCGGTGGACAGGGCCGACGAGAAGCGGGCGGTGCCGCCAGTGGGCAGCACGTGATTGGGCCCGGCCACGTAGTCGCCGACCACTTCCGGGGTGTGGCGACCCAGGAAGACCGCGCCCGCGTGCCGGACACGCTCGAGCACAGATTCCGGCTCGCGCACCTGCAGCTCGAGGTGCTCGGGCGCGAGCCGGTTGACGATATCCACCGCCTCGTCGAGGCTCGCGGTCAGCACCAGGGCGCCGTGGTGCTCGAGCGCGGCGCCCGCGATCTCCCGCCGGGGTAGCCCACCGAGCCGGCGCACCAGCGTGGTGGAGACGGCGTCCCGCAGCGCCGCCGACGGCGTCAGCAGCACCGCGCGGGCGATCGGGTCGTGCTCGGCCTGCGCGAGCAGGTCCGCGGCCACGAAGTCGGGGTCCGCGCTGTCATCGGCCACCACCAGGACCTCGCTCGGACCCGCCAGCATGTCGATGCCGACCGCGCCGAACACCTGGGCCTTGGCGAGCGTGACGTAGATGTTGCCGGGGCCCACGATCTTGTCCACCCGGCGGATGGTGTCGGTCCCGTACGCGAGGGCGGCCACCGCCTGCGCGCCGCCGACCCGGTAGGCCTCGGTCACCCCGGCGAGCCGCGCCGCAGCCAACACCGCCGGGTTCAGCGATCCATCGCGGCCGGGCGGCGACACCAGCACGATCTCCCGCACGCCGGCCACCCGCGCCGGCACCGCGGTCATCAGCACGGTGGACGGATAGGCGGCCCGCCCGCCCGGCACGTAGAGCGCCACGCGATCCAGCGGCCGCACCTCCTGGCCGAGACGCGAGCCGTTGTCGTCTTTCATGCGCCACGAGCGGGGGGCGCACTCGCGGTGAAAGCGCTCGATCCGCTCCGCCGCGTAGCGCAGCGAGCGCAGCGTGTCCGACCCCACCGCGCGCTCCGCGGCCGCATACTCCTCGGCGCGCACCGGCAGCTGCGAGGCGGTCAGTCCGACGCCGTCGAAGCGCTCGGTGAGCTCCAGGAGCGCCGCGTCGCCCCGGTCACGCACCGCGGCCACGATCGCGGCCACGCGGGCCGCGATCGCGGGATCCACCCCCCCGGGCGGGCGCTCCAGGGCGCGGACGACCGACGCCACGCCTCCGGCCGATGTCTCGAGCGACCGGATCATTCCGGCACGCGCTCTGCCCGCCCCGCGACGGCGTGCCGCATGGCGGTGATGAGCTGGTTGACGTGGGAGTGGGCGGTCTTCAGCGACGCGCGATTGACGATCAGCCGTGCGGTCGAGGTGCAGATCTCGGCCACCTCCACCAGGCCGTTGGCCCGGAGGGTCTCGCCCGACTGCACCAGATCCACGATGCGCTCGGCCAGCCCGACCAGAGGCGCCAGCTCGATCGAGCCGTCGAGCTTGACCATCTCCGCCTGGATGCCGCGCTCGGAGAAGTAGGCCTCGGTCAGCCGCGGATACTTGGTGGCGACGCGAACCCAGGACCAGCGGGCCGGATCGTCCCGCTCCCACAGCTCGCGCGGCTCGGCCACCACCAGCCGGCAGAACCCGAAGCCCAGGTCCACCGGCTCGTAGACATCCGGCTGCTGCTCGAGCAGGATGTCCTTGCCGACGATGCCGAGGTCGGCCGCCCCGAACTCGACGTAGGTCGGGATGTCGGCGGGCTTGAGCAGGATGAAGCGCAGCCCCGCCTGTTCGTCGGTGAGCAGGAGCCGGCGCGAGGCGGGCTCGAGTGAGCGAATGCCCATGCCGGCCAGCAATGCCTGCGCCGGGTCGAGCAGCCGGCCCTTGGGCAGTGCGAGGGTGAGCATCAGCGCACCCGCTCGATGGCGGCGCCGAGCGAGCGCAGCTTCAGCTCGAGCCGCTCGTAGCCCCGGTCCAGGTGATAGACGCGCGAGACCTCGGTGCGACCGCGAGCGGCCAGGCCGGCCAGCACCAGCGAGGCTGACGCGCGCAGGTCGGTCGCCATCACGGGAGCGCCGTGGTAATAACGCTGCCCGCGGATCACCGCGGTGGAGCCGTCGGTCTCGATGCGCGCGCCCATGCGGCACAGCTCGGCGGCGTGCATGAATCGGTTCTCGAAGATCGTCTCCGAGATCTTGCTGGTTCCGTCGGCCAGGCCGAGCATGGCCATGAACTGCGCCTGCATGTCGGTGGGAAAACCGGGGAACGGGCTGGTGATCAGGTCGGCCGCCCGCGGCCGGGGCGGCCCCTGACAGCGGATGCGGTCGCCGGTCACCGCGACCGTGGCCCCGCACTCCTCCAGCTTGGACAGGACCGCCGACAGGTGGCGGGGCTCCGCCCCGGTGATCGCGACGTCACCGCCGGTGATGGCCGCGCCGACCAGCAGCGTCCCGGCCTCGATCCGGTCCGGAATCACCCGGTGGCGTGCCCCGCCCAGCTCGGGAACCCCCTCGATCTCGATGCGCTCGGTGCCCGCGCCCTCGATGCGCGCGCCCATCGCGCCGAGCAGCCGCGCGAGATCGGCGACCTCGGGCTCGCGGGCCGCGTTCTCGATCACGGTGGTGCCCTCGGCGAGGGCCGCCGCCATCATCAGGTTCTCGGTGCCGGTCACCGTGACCAGGTCGGTGGCGATGCGCGCGCCCTTGAGCCGGCTGGCCCGCGCCTCGACGTAGCCGTTGCGGATGAAGATCTCCGCGCCGAGCTTCTGGAACCCCTTCAGATGCTGATCGATGGGACGCACTCCAATGGCGCACCCCCCCGGCAGCGCCACCTTCGCGAGGCCGCTTCGCGCCAGCAGCGGCCCGAGCACCAGCACCGAGGCCCGCATGGTGGAGACCAGCTCGTAGGGCGCCTCGTTACTCGTGACCGCGGCCACCTCGACGCGCGTGCTGCCGTCGGCGTCCGTCGACACCACGCCGCCCAGGCGCTCCAGCAGCGAGCGCGTGGTGGTGACGTCGGCCAGCGCGGGCACGTTCTCCAGCACCACCGGCTGGGCGGTGAGCAGCGCGGCGCAGAGGTCCGGGAGCGCCGCGTTCTTGGCCGCGCTCACCGCGACTTCGCCGCGCAGGGGCGCGCCGCCCTCGATGACCAGCCGGGTCGCCATCAGCAGCCCTCGCGTCTGGCCGCCACCGAGACACAGGTGGCCAGCGTGGGCGTGGTCACCTCCCAGCGGCCGCCGATGTAGCGCTCGATGCCGTTCCAGTCGCGGCGGGCCCGGATCCCGGCGAACCCCTCCGCGGCCATCAGGGACGCCACTGGCCCGGCCTGGTCGTCCCCGATCTCCATCAGCAGCCACCCGCCCGGCTTGAGCACCGGCGGCGCGCCGGCCACGATCCGGCGGATGACGGCCAGCCCGTCTGGCCCGCCGTCCAGCGCGGCCCGCGGCTCGTGGCGCGAGACCTCGGGCGGCAGCGTGGCCAGCACCGCGCTCGGCAGGTAGGGCGGATTGGCCACGACCAGATCCAACCCGGCGGCGATCGACCCGAGGGGCGCGAAGAGGTCGCCGGCGAGCAGGTGCACGCGGGTGGACAGCCCGAGCTGCCGCACGTTCCGCGAGGCCACCGCGAGGGCCCCCGCCGAAACCTCCACCGCGAGCACCTCGGCGCGAGGCAGCGCGTGGGCGACGGCGCAGGCGATCGCGCCACTCCCCGTGCCCAGATCCGCGGCCACCGGCTCCGGGCGATCCGCGAGCACCTCGATCGCCCAGGCGACCAGCCCCTCGGTCTCCGGACGCGGCACCAGCACGTCGGGCGTCACGGTGAGCCGCACTCCGTGGAAATCTTCCCATCCGAGCAGGTACTGCAGCGGCTCCCGCGTCGCGCGGCGCTCGAGCAGGCCGAGATAGCGGGCGACCGTCGGGGTCGCCAACCGGCGCGCCGGGTCCAGGTGCAGGGCGACGCGATCGACGCCGAGCACCGAGGCGAGCAGCCATTCCGCTTCCGGCCGCGCGGTCTCGATGCCGCCCGCGGCCAGGATCGCGGTCCCGCGCCGGAGCAGCGCGGACACGCTCCGCTCGCTGGCCAGGTCGATCACGGCACGCTCTCCGCCAGCTTCTGGCTCTGGTCGCGCTCGCGAAGGGCGTCGATCAGCTCGTCGAGGTCGCCCTCCAGCACCGCGGGCAGCCGGTGCAGCGTGACGTTGATGCGGTGATCCGTCACGCGCCCTTGCGGGAAGTTGTAGGTGCGGATGCGCTCGCTGCGCTCCCCGGTGCCCACCTGGCTGCGACGGTCCGCCGCGATGGCGGCGGCCTGCTCCTCCTGCGCCCGCTCGAGCAGTCGGGCCTTCAGCACGCGCAGGGCTTTCGCCCGGTTCTTGATCTGCGACCGCTCGTCCTGGCAGGTGACCACCAGGCCAGTGGGCAGGTGGGTCAGCCGCACCGCAGAGTCCGTGGTGTTGACCCCCTGCCCGCCTGGGCCGGAGGCGCGGTAGACGTCGACCTGGATGTCCTTGTCGTCGACCTTGACGTCGACGTCTTCCGCCTCGGGCAGCACCGCCACCGTCACGGTGGAGGTGTGGATGCGCCCGCTCGACTCGGTGGCGGGCACGCGCTGGACGCGGTGCACGCCGCGTTCGAACTTGAGCCGGCTCCACGCGCCGCGCCCCTGCACCAGCGCCACCACTTCCTTGAGCCCGCCGACCCCGGTGGGGTGGCTGTCGATGACCTCCCACTTCCAGCGCTTCTGCTCCGCATACTTGGTGTACATGCGGAACAGCTCCGCCGCGAACAGCCCGGCCTCGTCGCCGCCGGCGCCGGCCCGGATCTCGAGGAACACGTTCTTGTCGTCGTTGGGATCGCGCGGGATGAGCAGACCGCGCAGCTCCTCCTCGAGCGCGCCCTGCCGCGCGGTCAGCTCGTCGACCTCGCTCTGGGCCAGCTCGCGCATCTCCCGGTCGGTGTCCTCGGTCAGGATGTGACGCGCCTCGGAGATTCGAGCGAGCACGCCCTTGTACTCCTCGAACTTGGCCACCGTCTCGGCCAGCTCGGAGGCGGCCTTGGCGGTGCGCGCGTAAACCGCGGGCTGCCCGATCACCTGCGGATCGGACAGCGAGCGGTTCAGCTCACCGTAGCGTTCCTCGATCTGTCGGAGCTTGTCGAACATGGAAGCGCCTCAGGGCTTGGCACTCGGGAGGCGTCGCCGCCGCGGCGAGGGACGACCGGAGTTCAGGTGCTGCCAGGTCTGCGGCTCGGTGCGCGGGGCGGCGCCGAGCCGGGCCCTATCCCTCTGCGGTCCCCTTCCTCTTGTACTTGCGCTGGAAGCGCTCGACGCGGCCGGCGGTGTCCAGGAACTTCTGCTTCCCGGTGAAGAAGGGATGGCACTTGGAGCAAACCTCCACCCGGATCGACGGCACGGTGGAGCGGGTGTGGATGACCTCCCCGCAGTTGCAGGTGATCGTGGTATCGACGTAGTCCGGATGAATGCCAGCCTTCACGGCGCACCTCCTCAATGGGCCTCACAGCATAGCAGGGGGAGACAAGAAACGCAAAAACCGCTACTTGGCGTGGGCGGCGGGTGACCGCCCCGGGGACGGGCGCCGGCCGTCAGGCCAGCTGGTTCATCTGGTTCAGGAAGTCCTTGTTGGACTTGGTCATCTTGAGCTTGTCGAGCAGGAGCTCCATGGCCTCGACCGGGTTCAGCTGAGACAGGGCCTTGCGGAGCAGCCAGACCTTCTGGAGCTCGTCCTTCTCCAGCAGCAGCTCTTCTTTCCGGGTTCCGGTCTGCTCGATGTTGATGGTGGGGAAGATGCGCTTGTCCATCAGCCGGCGGTCCAGGTGCACCTCCATGTTGCCGGTCCCCTTGAACTCCTCGAAGATCACGTCGTCCATCCGGGATCCGGTGTCGATGAGGGCGGTGGCCATGATGGTGAGCGAGCCACCCTCCTCCACGTTCCGGGCCGCCGCGAAGAACCGGCGGGGGCGCTGCAGCGCGTTGGCGTCGAGGCCGCCCGACAGCACCTTGCCCGAGGAGGGGATCACTGCGTTGTGGGCGCGGGCGAACCGGGTGATCGAGTCGAGCAGGATCACCACGTCTCGCTTGTGCTCCACCAGGCGCTTGGCCTTCTCGATCACCATATCCGCGACCTGCACGTGCCGCTGGGGCGGCTCGTCGAAGGTGGAGGAGATGACCTCGCCCTTCACCGAGCGCTGCATATCGGTGACCTCTTCTGGCCGCTCGTCGATCAGCAGCACGATCAGGTACACCTCGGGATGGTTCTTGGCGATCGCGTTGGCCAGATTCTGCAGCAGCACCGTCTTGCCGGTGCGCGGCGCGGCCACGATCAGCCCACGCTGGCCCTTGCCGATCGGACAGAGCAGATCCATCGCCCGGGTCGTCAGGTTGTCCGAGTCGTGCTCGAGGCGGATTCGCTCCATCGGGTAGAGCGGGGTGAGGTTGTCGAACAGCGTCTTGTCGCGCGCCTGCTCCGGGGTCTCGAAGTTGATCGCCTCCACCTTCAGGAGGGCGAAGTAGCGCTCGCTGTCCTTGGGGGGTCGCACCTGGCCAGAGATGGTGTCGCCGGTGCGCAGATCGAAGCGGCGGATCTGCGAGGGCGAGACGTAGATGTCGTCGGGACCGGGCAGGTAGTTGTAGTCGGGCGCGCGCAGGAAGCCGAAGCCGTCCGGCAGCACCTCGAGCACGCCTTCCGCGAAGATGAGCCCGTCGCGCTCGGCCTGCCCCTGCAGGATCTTGAAGATCAGCTCCTGCTTGCGCAGGCCACTGGTGCCCTGCACCCCCAGCTCCTTCGCGACGTTGTTCAGGTCTGCGATCGTCTTGTCCTTGAGCTCGGACAGGTTCATCCGCTTTCCTCCTGCACCGACCGCGCCGCTCGCCTCGGCGGCACTGGCTTGCTCGGGGGCGACAGACGGCTTCGGGGAGGGTCGCTTCGGACTACGCTCTGAGGAAGAGATGGTCGTCTCCGGAGGGTTACGTGTGTACGGGTCTACTCTGTAAGTCCGTAAGGAGGTTGGCTACCGCGTTACGCGACACTCTCCCACACGGTTTCCTGACCTGTCAACTTCATTTTCGTGCGATCACAAGCGGACATCGATGATCGCCCGCTCCTTGATCTCGACCAGCCACTCCTTCAGCCGAGCGTCGTACTTCTGCCGGTAGAGGATCTCGCGGACCTGCCCGCGCACCTGGGCGAGGGCCTCGCCGGTGAGCGTCTCGCGCGAGTCGAGGCGGAAGATGTGATAGCCCACCTGCGAGCGGAACGGGGTGGAGGCCTCGCCGGGCGTCAATCGCAGAATGGCCTCCTCGATGTCGGGGGCCAGCTCGCCTTTCTTCAGCGGACCCAGGCTGCCGCCGTCCTTGGCGGACGGATCGTCGGAATACTTCCGGGCCAGCTCGGCGAAGTCCTGGCCCTCGAGGAGATACCCGTACACCTCCTCGGCCCGCTTGCGGGACTCGAGCCACCCCTCCTCGCCCTTGGCCGGATCGGGCTGGAAGAGGATGTGCCGCGCCGAGAAGGTGAGACCGGTCTCGAGCTTGTCCCGGTTCTCGGCGAGATACTTGTCGATCTCCTGCTCGGTGACCGAGATGCGCAGGGCCACCTTCCGGCGGATGACGCGCTGGACCATGAGCTGCTCGCGCATCCGCTTCTTCACCGCGTCCATGGTGAGGCCCTGGTTCTTCATCATCTGGTCGAACTGCTTCTCGTCGGTGACCTTGAGCTTCCGCATGATGTCGGCGATGTTCTCGGCGACCTCCGCGTCCTCGATGACGATCTTCTCCCGCTCGGCCTGCTGCAGCTGGATGCGGTTCTCGATCAGGGTTTGCAGCAGCCGAGCGCGCAGGGCCTTGCGGGCCTCGCCCTCCTGCATCTTCTCGCGGGTCTCGGCCAGGTAGTAGAGCTCGGCCTCGTCCAGCTCGTACATGGTGATCGCGTCGTTGTTCACCACGCAGATCACGCGATCGAGCAGGTCGTTCGCGTCGGCCGCGCTCTGCAGCTGATCGCGCGAGCTCAACATCGGGGCGGAGGTGGAGGCGGGCGGCTGCGGGGCCTCGGTGGGCGGCTCGCTACCTCCGACCAGCGGCATCCAGCTCGGCATGATGGACGAGCAGCCGGAGAGGAGGAGGAGCGGCAGGAGCAGGCGTAGCGGTGCGGCCGCGCGGCGGCCTCTCACCGCAGCGAGTCCAGCAGCTTCGCGAGGGCGTCCCGCACCGCGGGCCAGGGCTCCGAAGGAATCCGCGCTTCCACCGTGTACTCCTTTCTCAGCGCGAGGGCGCCGCGGCTCGCCGCGATCATCTTGAGTACCCGGTCCGGCGTCACGCGGGTCGACGCCGCAAAGGTGAGCACCGCGCGCCCCCCGCCCGCCTCGATGCGCTCCACTCCGAGCGGGCGGGCCGCTACCCGGAGCGCCACCACCTCCAGCAGGGCTTCCACCGGCTCCGGCAGAGGGCCGAAGCGGTCGGCCAGCTCCGCGCGCGCGTCGGTGATCTCCTCGGGCCGCTCGATCTCGGCCAGCCGCTTGTAGAGCGCCAGTCGCTGGTTCACTTCGGGGACGTAGGCCTCGGGCAGGAGTGCTTCGACGTCCACCGAGATCACCGGGTCGACGCGCTCGGTCGCGGGTTCGCCGCTCAATTCTCGCACGGCCTCCGCGAGGAGCTTGCTATAAAGATCGAACCCGACCGCCGCGATGTGTCCATGCTGAGCCGCGCCCAGCAGGTTGCCCGCCCCCCGGATCTCCAGATCCCGCATGGCCAGCCGCAGCCCGGCGCCCAGCTCGGTCATCTCCTCGATCACCCGTAGCCGCTTCTGGGCCGTCTCGTCCACCCGCCCGTCCGCCGGCACCAGCAGGTAGGCGTAGGCCTGCTGGCGCTCCCGCCCCACCCGTCCCCGGAGCTGGTAGAGCTGGGCCAGGCCGAAGCGGTCGGCCCGGTTGATGATGATGGTGTTGGAGGCCGGGATGTCGAGCCCGGACTCCACGATGGCTGTGGAGACTAGCACATCGGCCTGCCCGTCCACGAACTTGACCATGACGCTCTCCAGCTCGCGCTCGGCCATCTGCCCGTGCCCCATCACGACCCGCGCCTCCGGCACCAGACCCTGGATGAACGTGGTCATCGAGGCCAGGGACTGGATGCGGTTGTGGACGAAGAAGACCTGTCCACCGCGGTTCAGCTCGCGCTCGATCGCCTCCTTGATGACGGTTCGGCTGAAGGCGGTCACGACCGTCTCCACCGGCAGCCGGTCGAGCGGCGGCGTCTCGATCACCGACAGGTCACGCACCCCGGAGAGGGCCATGTGCAGCGTGCGCGGGATCGGGGTTGCGGTGAGGGTGAGCACGTCGACCGCGGTGCGCAGCTCCTTGATGCGCTCCTTGTGGGTGACCCCGAAGCGGTGCTCCTCGTCCACCACCAGCAGACCCAGATCCTTGAACCGCACGTCCTTGGAGAGGAGCCGATGGGTGCCGACCACCACGTCCACCGCCCCGGTCGCGAGCCCCGCCACCACCGCCTTCTGCTCTTTCGGGCTGCGGAAGCGCGACAGCAGCTCGACCTTCGCGGGGAACGGGCCGAAGCGCTCCAGGAACGTGTTGTAGTGCTGCTGCGCCAGCACGGTGGTGGGCACGAGCACCGCCACCTGCCGGCCGTCGGCGACCGCCTTGAAGGCGGCCCGCAGCGCGACCTCGGTCTTGCCGTAGCCGACGTCGCCGGCCACCAGCCGGTCCATCGGCCGCGGGCCCGCCATGTCGCCCTTGACCTGCTCGATTGCGCGCAGCTGGTCGGGCGTCTCCTCGAAGCGGAAGGCGGCCTCGAACTCGCCCTGCCACGGCGTGTCGTCCGAGAAGCGCGGGCGCTCCGCGACCGAGCGCGTCGCGTACAGCTTGAGCAGCGCGTCCGCCATCTCGCGCAGGGCGGCCCGCACCGACTCCTTCACGCGCTGCCACGCCCCGCCGCCGAGGCGGTCGAGCCGCGCGGCGCCCCCGGGCGCGCCCATGTACTTGGAGATCAGGTCGAGCCGCTCGACCGGCAAGTACAAGCGGCCGCCGTCGGCGTATTCCAGCAGCAGGAAGTCGGCGCTGTGGCCGTCGGCGGTGAGCGTGCGCAGGCCGTGGTAGCGACCGATGCCGTGCTGCTCGTGGACGACCAGATCGTTCGGCGCCAGGTCGTTGAAGGAGGCGATGGCCGCCCCGCGCTGGAACAGCGGCCGGCGCAGCCGCCGCCGCTGCGCCCCGAAGATCTCCTCCTCGCAGAGGACGATGACCCCGAGCGCGGGGACCTGGAAGCCGGCGGAGCACTCGCCCACGAGCACCCCGAGCCCCTCCGGGCTCCACAGCGTCGCCCGAGGCCACGCCTCCAGGTCGTGCTCGGCGAGCATCTGCCGGAGCCGGTCACTCTGCCGGTCGTCGTCGACCACCAGACGCACCGCGAAGCCCTCGCCGCGCCAGGCGCGAATCTCGCCGGCCAGCGTCTTGAACTGGCCGCGGAAGCCCCCCACCGAGCGGGTGCCCATCGCGACGCGCGGCCCCGCGCCCTCGGTGCGCTGCAGCAGCGGCAACTCGAGGCGCTGGTAGCGCTCGAGCACGGCTCCGAGCGGCGCCGCCGAGGGCGCATCGTCCGGGGGAGCCTCGAGCATCGCGGGATCCTCGAGCACCACCAGCGTCTCGCGCGGCAAGTAATCCATCAGGGTGACCGGGGCGGCGTCCCTGGCGCCGAGCGGCAGCACGATCAGTTCGGTCAAGGCGCCGGTCGAGCGCTGCGTGGTCGGATCGAACCGCCGGAGCGATTCCACCTCGTCGCCGACGAACTCGGCGCGCACCGGCCGATCGTGAGTAGGCGAGAAGACGTCGACGATCCCGCCGCGCACGCTCCACTGCCCGACCTCCATCACTGTCTCCACCCGCTCGTAGCCCGCAGCCTCCAGCAGCTCGAGCAGGATCTCGCGGTCGCTGCTCTCGCCGACGGTGAGGGTGAAGGTCCGGCGCTTGAAGCCCTCCGGAGGCGGCACCGGGATCGAGAGCCCCGAGGGCGTGGCCACGATGGCCACCGCGTCGCCGTCCAGCAGCCGCCGACAGCAGAGCGCGCGCTCGGCGTCGGGCTCGCGGTGCCGCCGCCCGCGCCACGAGGCGCCGGTGCCCGACGGGAACTCGAGCACGCGCCCGTCGCCCACCGCGGCCGCGGGGTCGGCGGAGAGGGTGGAGAGGAAGAAGCCGGTGTCCTGCGCCATCTGGTGACGCGGCGACGGCCCCGGCGTGAGCACCAGCAGCGGACGGCCGGTGCGCTGCAGGAGGCCCGCGATCACGAGCGCGCGCGACGATCCCCACAGCCCATCGGCGCGCAGGCAGGGGACTCCCCGGGAGAGGGCCGCCAGGACCTCTTCGAAGGCGGCCCAGCGGGTCAACACCGACTCGGGGGAAGCGATCATCACGAGCGGCGACGTCTCACAGGTACCATCGGCGGCGCGCGGCGTCAACGCCGCGGCTGCCTCAGCGCGAGCCCTGCGCCAGGTAGAACGACAGCGTCTCCAGCTCGATGGCCAGGTCGACGTTCTTCAAGCGCACGTCTCGGCCCGCCTTGATGCGGCCGGGGGCGAAGTTGAGGATGGTCTTGATGCCGGCGGTCACCAGCTTTTCGGTGACCGTCTGCGCGGACTCCCCGGGCACCGCCACGATCGCGATCTGGAGGTTGCGCGCCTTGGCCTCGCGTGGCAGATCCTCCATGGGCTGGATCTTCACGTTGTCCACCGCCTTGCCCCACTTGGCGGGATCCTCGTCGAATATCGTGGAGATGCGGAACCCCTGGCGGGCAAAGCCCTTGTAGTGGAAGAGGGCCGAGCCGAGATTGCCGAAGCCGACCAGGGCCACCTGCCACTCGCGGTCCAGCCCGAGGATGCGCTGCAGCTCGGCCTTGAGCCCGGAGACGTAGTAGCCGATGCCGCGCACGCCGAACTCGCCGAAGTAGGCGAGGTCCTTCCGCACCTGGGCCGAGTTGAGGCTGAAGCGCTCCGCCAGCTCCTGGGAGGAGATGGTCTTCACCCCGTCCTCCTCCAGCTGCTGGAGGCTGCGGGTGTAGACGGACAGGCGGCGCACCGTCATCTCCGGAATCCGGGGGATCTTGAACGGTGACCGTCGCGCCATGTTCGTTTCCGGGCGCTCCCCGCGCCCCACGGGCCGGCCTCGCCAGGTCACGCGGCCCGTGTGCCGTCCCGGGGCCAGGCCCCGGGACGGGGTCTGCGCTCTACCTTTCTACGACTTCACGAACAGCAGGATGACCGCGATGACGAACACGAACAGCACCAGCGACTCGATGAAGGCCAGGCCGAGCAGCATGGCGGTCTGGATCCGCGCGATCGCGCCGGGCTGCCGCGCCATCGCGTCCACCGCCTGGCCCGCCGCGCGACCCTGACCGAGCCCGCACAGGCCCGCGGCCAGGCCGAAGCCCAGGCCCGCGGCCAGCACCGCGAAGGCCTTGGCCAGGTCCCCGCTGCCCGCGGTTGCCGCCCCTTGCGCCCAGGCCAGTGCCGGGACCGCCAGAATCGCCATGAAGGTCATCGTGAGAATGCGTGGCACGGCTCTCCTCCTTGTTGAGGGTGACTGAGACTCAGTGATGCTCGGCTTCCTCGACCGCGGCCGCGATGTACAGCATGGCCAGCTTGCAGAAGATGAAGGTCTGGATGAAGGCCACCAGGATCTTGAGCGGCAGCAGGAATCCCACCACGAACACGACCATGATCACCGCCGCGGGCGCCCCCACCACGATCCCGCCGAGGGTGCCCGAGAGGGCCCACCCCAGCATGCCGTCGAAGCCCATCATGAAGAAGAAGATGGCGAGGAGGATGTGGCCGGCCATCATGTTGCCGAAGAGACGAAGCGAGAGCGACAGCGGCCGGGCGCAGTGGCTGATGATCTCGATGACGAACATCAGCGGCTTCAGCAGCGTCGGCACCGGACCCGCAAAGTGCTTCATGTAGGGGATGAACCCCTGCTTGCGCACCCCGATGACGTGATAGGTGACGAAGACGATCAGGGCGCACGCCGCGGTGGTGTTGAGGTTCGCGGTGGGCGCGATCAGCCCCGGCACCAGCCCCATGAGGTTCGAGGTCAGGATGAACAGGCCCAGGGTCATGATGAGCGGCAGGTAGGGCCGACCCGCGTGGCCCACCGTCTCGTCCATCTCCTTCACGAACTGCTCGAGCACCATCTCCATGAAGTTCTGGGTGCCCGACGGCACCAGCGACACGCGTCGCGTGGCCACGATGGCCACCACCGCCAGGATGGCCATCACGATCCACGTGTAGAGGACGTGGTCGGGAATGGCGGGCACGTGCAGCAGCGGCGGATGCTCGATCATCTCCATATCGGTCGTCCTCTACGCGTCGGGCCGGGAGGCCTCGCGCCGCGCGTCCAGCAGTCCCTCGGCCAGCAGCACGAATGGCAGGGCGGCGAGCCCCACGCCCACGCCGACCGGATGCGCCCAGCCCTTTGCGATCAGCAGGCCGAGGGCGCCGAAGGTCACCAGCTGCCGCAGCCCGATCCGGCCGATCCGCACCGCGCCACCCCGGCCCTCCGCGATCATGCCGGTGGCGCGCCCCACGTCGCGCGCCAGCCAGCGGAAGTTCAGCAGCGCGATGCCGCCGCCGCCCGCCACCCCGGCCGCCGCGTCCACGCCGGCGACTCCCCAGGCCCCCGCGGTCATCGCGGCCACGCTGGCCGCCCCGCTCCAGGTCACCCGTGCTGCGAGATCAGCGATCGCCATCCTGCCTGTTCAGCGTCTTGATGGTCCGGTAGAAGTTCACCGCCGCCGCCGCGATCCCGAAGCCCAGGCCGATCAGGGTCAGCCACGGTCGCGTTCCCAGCAGCCAGTCCCCGAAGTAGCCGGCGGCGAGGCCGACCGCCACACAAGCGAACAGCATCGTCCCGAGATTGACGAGCTGTGCGGTCTGACTCCGCGGCGGCCTCTCCTCGGCCGGAGCCATGTGAACAGGAACACTATCACACGCCCTCAGACCTGACAAGCGGCCTCAACTACCTGATATCGCTGGCCTACTCATCCGACCCAGCCTGTCGGCAGCGCACAAGCTCGGTCATGGGGTCAGGTCTTACATTGCGACATTTCGCCCCGCGAGCCGTGGCTTCGCGCCCGGCGGAAATGTCGCAATGTAAGACCTGACCCCGTCAGCCGAAGACGCCGCCCATGCGCGTGCCCGCCATGCGGTTGATGATGGCGACGCTGACGGCGGCGACGACGATCAGGATCACGCCGAGCGCAGCCGCCTCGTTGGCGCTGCCCGCGATGTAGAACGCGAAGATGCCGTTGGTGATCGACTCCCAGCCGCCGAGGGCCAGGAACAGCACCGCCGAGGCCTCCTGCAGCGAGGTCATGAAGGAGAACAGACTCCCCACCAGGATGCCCTTCCAGATCAGCGGCAGCGTGACGTCCCGGAACGTACGCGCCCCCGAGGCGCCCACGCTCGCGGCCGCCTCCTCCAGCGAGCGGTGCACCAGCAGCAGCGAGGCGAACGACCCGCGCACCGTGTAGGGCAGGCGGCGCACCGCCAGCACCAGCGGCATGATGATCCAGAACGAGGTGAGGCCGCGGTCGAAGCCGGGCAGGTCGAAGTGGAAGGCCCGGATGTAGGCGATGCCGATCGCGGTGCCGGGCACCGCGAGGATCAGCGTGTTGACCGCGTCGAGGGCGCCGCGGCCCGGCACGGTGGAGCGGCCGAGCAGCCACGCGATCGGCACGCCGACCAGGATGCAGATCACCACCGCGAGGCCCGAATAGAGGAAGCTGTTCAGGATGAACTTGGGCGTCTCCACGATCACCCGCTCGTAGTACTGCAGCGTGTAGGCCACCGGCAGGGGGGTCAGCGCCCAGCCCCGGCCCACCGACGCCAGCGCCACCCCGATATAGGGGACGAACGACAGCAGCAGCAGCGCGCTCAGGAACCCAACCACCATGGCCTGCCGAGCCGGCGAGAGCCGGCGCCGGGCGATCCGCGAGTAGGACAGCGACGAGTAGTCCTTGATCGCCACGTAGTGCCGCGCCGCGAGCAGGAAGAGGATCGCGAGCAGCACCATGAGCGCCGAGATCACGATGCCCATGCGGAAGATGCGCCGATCCACGAACTGCACGATGTTGAGGTACGCCTGCGGGGCCAGGAGGTCCTGCACGCCCAGCACCAGCGGCGTCGCGAAGTCGGAGAAGGTCCAGATGAACACCAGCAGCGCGCCCGCCACGTAGCCCGGCGTGGTGAGCGGCAGGGTCACCCGCCAGAGCTTGCTCCATCCGCGCGCCCCCACGCTCTCGGCCGCCTCCTCCAGCGACGGGTCGACCTTGCCGAGGGCGTCCACCACGTTGAGGGTGATCATCGGGAACAGGTGCAGCGTCTCCACCAGCACCACGCCGTGGATGCCGTAGAGGAAGTTCACCGGCCGCAGCAGGTCGAAGGCGTCCATCAGGAGCACGTTCACGGTGCCGGCGCGCCCCAGGATGAAGGTGAAGCCGAGCACGCCGACCAGCGGCGGCGAGATGATCGGGATCATGGTGAGAAAGCCGAAGAGATTCCGCCCCGCGAAGTCGTAGCGCACCAGCAGGAAGGCCACCGCGATGCCGAGCACCGAGGAGGTGATCACGGTGGCCACGCCCAGGATCAGCGAGTGCCAGAGCGAGCGGAGGTAGAAGCGGTCGGTGAAGAAGTCGTGGAAGTTGGCAAGCGTGAAGATGCCCGCCTCGTCGGTGATCGCGTCGTAGAAGATGCGGCCCAGCGGATAGATCAGGAACAGGGCCAGGAAGGCCCAGATCAGCCCGACGCCCAGCGCCGGGCCCAGCCGGAGGCTACGCATCGTCGGAGAGAGCCAGCGTCACCGAGGCGGGAAAGTGGAGTGTGACCTGCCGCCCCACCGGCAGCGGCTCGTGGTGCCAGGGGTCCCGGATGTCCGCCTTGAGCACGAGCCCGGTGGCGGTCTCGACGTCGTAGCGCAGCGTGTTTCCCAGGTAGGAGACCAGGCTCACCGTGCCGGTGACCCGGTTGCCGCCATCCGCCGCGGCCACGCCCACCGTCACGTTCTCCGGCCGTACCGCGAGCACGCAGGACCCGGACCGGGCGCTCCCCGCGATCGCCCGCAGCGGCCCCAGCGCGGTGCGAACCATCAGCTCGTCCCGCCCGTTCCCGGCCGGCTCGGCTCCCTGCACCTCGCCCGGAACCAGATTGTTGGTGCCCACGAAGTCGGCCACGAAGCGGGTGCGCGGCCGCTCGTACAGCTCCCGCGGTGGCCCCACCTGCAGCACGTGTCCGTCGCGCATCACCGCCACCCGGTCGGAGAGCGAGAGGGCCTCCTCCTGGTCGTGGGTCACGTAGATGGTGGTGATGCGCAGCTCCTGCTGCAGCCGGCGAATCTCCGCCCGCACCTGCACGCGGATCTTGGCGTCGAGGTTCGACAGCGGCTCGTCGAGCAGCAGGATCTCCGGGTTCAGCACCAGCGCCCGCGCCAGGGCCACCCGCTGCTGCTGCCCGCCGGAGAGCTGGCCGGGATAGCGGGATTCGAAACCGACCAGGTTGACCTTGCGCAGCCCCTCGTGCAGGCGCCGCGCGATCTCCTCGCCGGGCAGGCGGCGGAGGCGGAGCCCGTAGCAGACGTTCTCCGCCACCGTCATGTGGGGCCAGAGCGCGTAGTTCTGGAACACCATGCCGATGCGCCGCTCGTACGGGGGCAGGCCGTTGACCACCCGATCGCCGAACTGGATGGTGCCCGCGTCCGGCTGGTAGAAGCCGGCGAGCAGGCGCAGCAGCGTGGTCTTGCCGCAGCCCGACGGCCCCAGCAGGGTGAACAGCTCTCCGTCGGCCACCGTCAGGTCGACCGCGCTCACCGCGGTGACCGCCCCGAAGCGCTTCACCACGCCCCGGATGCCGACGATCATGCCGACATGGTCGGGAACGGGTTCGGTCGCGCCCCCGCGAGCGCGCGGCCGGCCTCCGGGGCGTCCGGCCCGGCGGCCGCTACTTCTTCAGCTCGTCCCACTTGGCCTCGATGTCGGAGCGGAAGCGCGTCTTGAGGGCCTCCGAGCGCTTGGCCGCCACCGCCTCGTCGTAGACGTTGGCCACCTCGCCATCGAAGTACGAGCGCACCCCGCCGGTGAACTCCACCGCCATCTCCGCGGTCGAGCCGGGCGCGCCCTGCACCTTGTACTTCGGCGTCACCGGGAACAGGCCGCGCTCCATGAACACCCGCTGGCCGCGCTCGGTGAGCAGGAACTCGATGAACGCGCGCGCCGCCTTCGGATTGCGCGCGCCGGCCAGGATCGCCATCGGCTCGGGGGTGACGAAGGCGTTCTTCGGGGCCACGTACTTGATGTCGAAGCCGGCCAGCTTCTCCTCGAAGGCCATGTAGGACGGCACCGCGAAGCCGGCCGCGAACTCGCCCTTGGCCACCACGGTGGGCACGTCACGGCTGCGCGCGGTGAAGTGCCCGGTGTTGGCCGCGAGCTTGCGGAGCCAGTCCCAGCCCTTGTCCTCGCCGTGGAGCGAGAGCATCACCTCGTAGGTCGCGTTGGAGGACGACGACCGCGTCGGCGCACACTGGGCCACCTCGCCCTTCAGCTTCGGGTTCAGCAGGTCGTCCCAGTCCTTGAGCGGCGCGACCGAGAGCCGCTGCAGGCGCTTGGGGTTGTAGACGATTCCGTAGGGCTCGAGCGCGGTGCCGACCCAGTAGCCGTCCTTGTCCTTCAGCGGAATCGGCTTCGGCTTGCCGATGGAGACCGGGATGCTCTCCCACGCCTCCTTGGAGATCTCGACCTTCTGCAGGAGCTTCTGCTCGGCCAGCTTCTCGAACAGGGCCGACTCGCCGCCCCAGAAGATGTCGACCTCCGGCCTGCCCTTCCACTCCGTGATGCGCCCGTACGCGACCGGCGTGCCCGCCGGGATCGCGTTGACCTTGACCGTGATGCTCCACTTCTCCCGGGCGTAGTCCGCGAAGGCCTTCAAGGCCGCGTCGTGGATGAACTTGGAGACCGGCGTGATCAGGTTCAGCTCGCTCTCGATGGGCGCCTGCGCCCGCGCGGGCCCGCTTCCCGCGCCCAGCGCGGCCAGCAGTCCCAGAGCCACCGTGACGATCGATCGCAGCATCATACCCTCCTCGTGTCGGGTTCGATCCATCCTCGCGCGCGCTCGACCGCGCGGCGCCAGCCCGCATAGACGACGTCGCGCGTGGCCTCGCTCATCGCGGGCGTGAAGCGCCGGCCGAGCCGCCAGCGGTCGCCCAGGTCACCGCTCTTCCAGAGGCCGACCCCCACCCCGGCCAGGTAGGCCGCGCCCAGACCGGTGGTCTCGGTCACCGAGGGCCGCAGCACCTCGACCCCGAGCACGTCGGCCTGGAACTGGCAAAGAAAGTCGTTGGCCGCGGCGCCGCCGTCGACGCGCAGGGTCGTGAGCGCTACTCCGGACTCGCGCTTCATGGTGTCGAGCACGTCGCGGCTCTGGTAGGCGATCGCCTCCAGCGCCGCCCGCGCCAGGTGCGCGCGACCGGTGCCGCGGGTGATCCCCACGAGCGTCCCGCGCGCGTACGGGTCCCAGTACGGGGCGCCCAGCCCGACGAAGGCGGGCACCAGATAGACCCCGCCGGTGTCCGGCACCGAGTGCGCCAGCGCCTGCGTCTCGCCCGCCTGCCGGATGATGCCGAGGCCGTCGCGCAGCCACTGCACCGCCGCCCCCGCGATGAACACCGCGCCCTCGAGCGCGTACGCGGTGGTGCCCTCCGCCGTCCACGCCACCGTCGTGAGCAGCCCCTCGCTCGAGGCGACCGCGCGCGTCCCCGTGTTCAGCAGGGCGAAGCACCCGGTGCCGTACGTGTTCTTGGCCATGCCCGGCGCGACGCACGCCTGGCCGAACAGCGCCGCCTGCTGATCCCCCGCGATCCCGGCCACCGGGATCCCGCCGGGCAGCCCCGCCGCCCCGCCCGGCGCGCCTCGCCCGCCGGCCGTCTCGCCGAACACGCCGGCCGACGGCTTCACCTCGGGGAGGAGCGCCCTCGGCACGCCGAGGATGCGGCAGAGCCCCTCGTCCCACTGCCGGCAATGGATGTCGTAGCAGAGCGTGCGCGAGGCATTCGAGGGATCGGTGGCGTGCACCGCTCCGCCGGTCAGCTGCCAGAGCAGCCACGAGTCGACGGTGCCGAAGCACAGCTCGCCGCGCTCGGCCCGCGCCGCCAGCGGCGGATCGTGGTCGAGCATCCACCGGATCTTCGTGCCCGAGAAGTAGGGATCGACGACCAGCCCGGTCTTGCGCCGCAGCTCCGGCTCGACGCCGTCGGCCTTGAGCCGATCGCAGAGCGCGGCGGTGCGCCGGCACTGCCAGACGATGGCGTTGTGGACGGGACGCCCGGAGGCCCGCTCCCAGAGGATGGCGGTCTCGCGCTGGTTGGTGATGCCGATCGCGGCGATCTCGGCCGGGGCGATGCCGGCGGCGCTGATCGCCTCGGCAGCGCTCTGGATGGTGGTGGCCCAGATCTGCCCGGGATCGTGCTCGACCCAGCCCGGCTGCGGATAGTGCTGGGGCAGCTCCGTGTAGCCCCGGCTCCGCACCGCGCCGTCTCCGTCCACCACCAGCGCGGTGGAGCCGGTGGTGCCCTGATCCAGCGCCAGCACGAAGCGGCGTGCGGTCACCGCCCGAGCAGCTCCTTCGCCAGGTCCGGGCGGTCGGTGATGACGACGCCCGCGCCGGCGGTGAGGAATCGGTCGATGGCGTCGCGCTCGTTCACCGTCCAGACGCCGAGGGTGAGCCCGGCCAGCCGCGCCTGCTTCGGCACCTCGGGCCCGACCAGCGCCTGGTGCAGCCCCACGAACGAGACGCCGGCCTGGCGCAGCGCCTGCAGCTCGGATTCCACCCGGGACGCGGGCAGGGTGCGCGGCGAGTAGAGCGCCCCGGTGCGCGCGTCGGGCCGGAGCTCCCGCACCCGCCGCCAGGTGTCGGGCTCGAAGGCCATCACGATGGCGAACGGGATGCACTGATGACGATCGAGCACCGCGAACACCTTCTCCTCGATCCCCGGATAGCGGCGTCGCTGCTCGTCCAGCTTGATCTCGAGCAGCATCTGCCGCTCGCCGGCCGCGGCCAGCGCCACCACCTGGTCCAGGGTGGGCGGCGGCTCGGGCACCGGGGCACCGGTACGGTCCTTCAGCCGGAGGCCCTGAAGCTCGGCCAGGGTGCGTTCGCGCACCGGTCCGGTGCCGGTCGTGGTCCGGTCCAGCGTCGCATCGTGGATCACGACGACCTCGCCGTCGCGGCTCAGGTGCACGTCCAGCTCCAGGAAGTCGGCCCCCATCGCGAGCGCGTTGCGGAATGCGAGCATGCTGTTCTCGGGCCAGAGCAGCGCGCCGCCGCGATGGGCCGCGTACCGCGGGGCCACCATGGTCTCGGCGGCGCCGCCCATGCTGCCCAGCACCGCGGTCAGCCCGCCCAGGGCCAGGAACAGCAGCAGCAGCGTCCTCACTTCTCGGCCTCCACCAGGCCCTTCACGAACCAGCGCTGCATGAAGATGATGACCGCCACCGGCGGGAGCAGCGCCATCATCGCCCCCGCCATGATCAGGTTCCAGGTGGGCAGCTCGGTGCCGCTGCGCGGGATCAGCTGTTCGAGCCCGATGACCACCGTGCGCATCGCCTCGGTGTTGGTGATCATGAGCGGCCACAGGTACTGGTTCCAGCCGAAGATGAAGAGCACCACGAACAGGGCCGCGATGTTGGCCCACGACAGCGGCAGCAGGAAGCCCCAGAGGAACCGCAGCGGGCCCGCCCCGTCCAGCTGGGCGGCTTCCGCCATCTCGTTGGGAACGGTCAGGTAGAACTGGCGGAACAGGAAGGTGGCGGTGGCCGAGGCCATGAGCGGCACCGTGAGGCCCTGGTAGCTGTTGAGCCAGCCAAGCGTGCCGATGACCTCGTAGGTCGACATCAGGCGCACCGGCACCGGCAGCATCAAGGTCACGAAGATCATCCAGAAGCACAGGGTGCGGCCGCGGAAGTCGAAGTACACGATGGCGAAGGCGGAGAGCATCGAGATGACGATCTTGCCGATCGCCACCGTCACCGCCATCACCGCGCTGTTCCACAGCATGGTGCCCATGTTCGCCTTGCGCCACGCCTGCGTGTAATTGTCGAGCAGGTGCCAGGACGGCAAGAGCCGCGGCGGGCGCTGCACCACCTGCTGGAGGTCCTGGGTCGAGACCGCGAAGGCGAAGTAGAGCGGGAACACCACCACCGCGATGCACGCGATCAGCAGCGCGTGCACCAGCAGCGAGCCGCCGACCGCGCGCCGGCGGCGGGGGGCGGCGCGGGCGCGCGACTGGACGTGCTCGAGTCGCGTCGTGCCGACGGCAGTCATGCCGCGCGCGCCCTGTCGGGTCGCGGCTCTGCGTGGGTGCCGCGGACACTCGGGGCTTCTCTTTCTGAGCGCGGGTGGAGAGGTACGTCCGGGTGTGGTTCGGCCTCTTCGCGCCTTTGGCGCTCATCGGGGCGTGCTCCCCGCCCGCGGCCCCCGGGTCGGATCGAGCCCGCGGCGACGCAGATTCCCCTGACTGCTCTTTCTGAGCGCAGGGGCGAGAGGTACTTCGGTCTGCGGTTGGGCCTCTTCGCGCCTGTGGCGCTCATCGGGGCGTCTTGGCCCCCCGTGGGCCTCTTCGCGCCGGCGCCGCTCATCGGTACGTGACCTTCTTCTCGGCGAAGCGGAACTGGAGGACAGTCAGGGCGATGACCATCGCCATGAGGATCACCGACTGCGCGCCCGAGGAACCCAGGTTGAGCCCGATGAAGCCGTCCTTGTAGAGCTTGTACACCATGATCTCGGTGGCCTGCCCGGGGCCGCCCTTGGTCACCGCGTCGATCACCCCGAAGGACTCGAAGAAGGCGAAGACCATGTTCAGCACCACCAGGTAGAACGTGATCGGCGACACCAGCGGGAACACGATGGCGATGAAGCGACGGACCGGCCCGGCGCCGTCCACGTCGGCGGCCTCGATCACCGAGGCGGGGATGGCCAGCAGCCCCGCGATGTAGAACGCGATGTTGTAGCCCAGGTGGGTCCACGCGGTGGCCACGATCACCAGGGCCATGGCCACCCAGCCCTTGAGCAGCCAGTTGAACTCGTAGGCGGTCACGAACGACAGCGCATAGGGCAGGATCCCGTAGGAGGGATGGAAGATGAACAGGAAGATGATGCCGGCCACCGCGGGCGCGATGCCGTAGGGCCAGAGGAGCAGCGTGCGGTACACCGCGAGTCCCCTGATCTTCTGGGTGGCCAGCCCGGCCAGGATCAGCGCGCCCAGCACCGCGAGCGCGGTCACCCCGCCCGCGAAGACGAACGAATTGACCACGCTCGCGTAGTAGGCGGGGTCGGCGAGCAGCTTCTGGAAGTTCTCCAGCCCCACGAACGTGGACCGGTCCCCGAACGGGGAGACCCGATACAGGGACAGCTGCAGCGACTTGACGGCCGGCCAGAAGAAGAAGAGCACGGTGACCGCCATCTGCGGTGCCACCAGCGCGTAGGGCAGCCACCGGCTCTTGAAGACCGTCCGCGACATCGGCGACCGGCCGCGCTACTGCTTGTTCGCGGCCGCGAACTCCTTCAGGATCTCGTTGGACTTGGCGACCGCGTCGTCGAGCCCCTGCTTGGGCGTCTTCTTGCCCGCGAAGATGTTCTCCATCTCGGCCTCGATCACGTCGCGGATCTGCACGAAGTTGCCCAGCCGCAGGCCCTGGCTGTTGGCGGTGGCCTGCCCCTTGGTGAGCTGGGCGAAGGCGGTGAACTGGTCCGGGTGCTTCTTGAAGTGGTAGCCGGCCTCCAGGTTCTTGACCGCGCTGTTCGAGATCGCGAGGTACCCGGTGGTGACGTGCCACCACATCTGCTGGTTGGTGTCCGAGATGAACTTGAGGAAGCGAGCGGTGCCCCGGTTCTCCGCGGCCGGCTTGCCCTTCATCACCCAGAGGGTGGCGCCCCCGATGATGGAGGTGGCGCGCTTGTACGGCGGCCCGTAGGTCGGCAGCTGGCCGGTGCCCCACTTGAAGGTGGCGCCCTTGGTGAAGCCGCCGATGAGGGCCGAGGAGTGCATGTACATGCCGCAGTCCCCGCTCAGGAACTTGGGATCGGCCGTGCCCTGGCGCCCGCCGTAGGAGAAGATGTGGTCCTTCTGCCAGGCCGCGAGCTGGGTCAGGTGCTTCACCCCGAACTCCCGGTTGATCAGGAGCTGCACGTCGAGGCCGTCGAAGCCGTTGTGCCGGGTGGCGAAGGGCTGGTCGTGGAGCGCGTGCATGTTCTCGACCTGGATCCATGAGGGCCAGGCCGTCGAGAACCCGCACTTGGTCGCGCCGGAGGAGATGAGCTTCCGGCTGTACTCCTCCACCTGCTTCCACGTCTGGGGCGGCTTGTTGGGGTCGAGCCCCGCCTTCTTGAAGGCGTCCTTGTTGTAGTAGAGGATCGGGGTCGAGGAGTTGAACGGCATCGAGTAGAGGTTGCCGTCCTTGGAGTAGTAGCCCACCACCGGCGCGATGAAGTCCTTCCAGTCCACCGTGATCTCCTGCTCCTTCATCAGCTGGTACACCGGAAGGATCGCGCCGGAGAGCATCATGGTCTGCGTGCCCACCTCGAACACCTGCACGATGTGGGGTGCCTGGCGCTGGCGGTAGGCCGCGATCGCCGCGGTGAGGGTCTCCGGGTAGGTGCCCTTGCGGAGCGGCTTCACCTCGTACTCGGTCTGGCTCTCGTTGAACTGCTTCACCAGCTCGTTGACCGCCTCGTTCAGCTGGCCGGTCATCGCGTGCCAGAACTGGATCTCGGTCTTGGCCTGGGCGGGAACAGGGAGCAGGAGCAGCGCGGCGAGCAGGAGCGCGGCCGCGGCCGACCACCCACGCGATGTCGTCTGTGACATGGATGCCCTCCGGTTGTCGTTCGGGATCGTGCGGTGTCCGCGACGTCGGCGGCTCGCGGCACTATAGCACCTCACGGCTGCTTCTCGTAGACGGCGGTGTTGCCGGTCCGCGCCGAGCGGGTGTAGAGGTGCTTGCCGTCTCCGTCGGCCGCGAGCGTGGTGATGACCGACAGGGTGCCGACCTTGAAATACACCTTCACCTCCGCCTCCGACGCGATGTAGCGGCCGGTCATGCGCTCGCCGCCGGACTTGATGGAGACCACCGTGCCGTCGGGCCCGAACTCGAGCCAGTTCTTGGGCCCGCCGTCGGGATCGCGTACCATCTCCCAGCGTCCGAGCAGCCAGACCTGGTCGGCCGGCGACGCGCTCGCCAGCAGCAGCGTGAGCGCGAGCCCGGTCGCCAGTCCCAGCCACCGGCCAGCGCGGCGCGGCCTCATCGCTGGCGGAACCGCCGGCTACGCTCCACGTGCTCGGAATAGGCGGTCAGCTCGGCCTCGCGCCGGCGTCGCGACCAGCCGGCCAGCTCGGCCATGCGTCCCGCGATCGACTCCGCGCAGTCGAGGCCCTGGCACCGGCTCTGGCCGATGCCGGTGCGGCGCAGCAGCAAATCTTGAAGTGAGACCGCCATCTCCTCCCGCACCGCGTGGTGGACCTGGGCGACGATCTCGGGATTGCTCGGGCAGAGCCGCTCGTAGCCGTCCGGCAGCTTGCGTCCCAGCTCGAGCACGCGGGGATAGGTGCGACCGTAGGTCTCCACCAGCATCCGAAGCGTGCCCTTCGACAGCCCGGTGGCCGCCATCTCCTCCGACATGTCCATCCACGCGCGCACCTCGATCTTGCCCGCCTCCTCGTCGGTGCCGTCCAGCATCGCGTGGCCGGTGCGCGAGCGCTCGCGGCGGCCGAGGGCGCGCATCACCCGATCGCCCACGTCCTCGGCCAGGCTGCGGAAGCAGGTGAGCTTCGTGCCGGTGATCGAGAGGAAGCGGCCGTCCTCGCCCTCGGGGATCACCTTGTGCTCGCGCGAGACCCGCGCCGCGGAGGCGCCGGGCTCGAAGGAGAGCGGCCGCACCCCCGCGTAGGTGTAGGCCACGTTGGCCAGCGCCACCCGCTTGTCGGGCAGGACCTTGGCTACCTCGTCGAGCAGGTAGGTGACCTCCTCGCGGGTGGCCCACAGCCGGTCCGGATCGCCCGCGAAGTCGGTGTCGGTGGTGCCGACCAGCGAGAACTCCCGCCACGGGATGACGAAGATCATGCGCTCGTCGTGGGCGGAGAGGTAGACCGCGCGGTCGGTCATGCGCGGCAGCAGGCAGTGGATGCCCTTGGTGGTGCGGAGCAGCTGCGGCGTTCGATCCGCCACCCCGGCGAGCGCGCGCACGCGGTCCACCCACGGCCCCGCGCAGTTCACGATGGTCCGGGCCCGCACCGCCTGCACCTGCCCGGTCAAGAGATCGCGCGCCTGCACGCCCTCGAGGCCGCGCCGGCCCCGGACGAACTCCTCGATCTCGCAATAGTTGAAGGCGCGCGCCCCGTGGCGCACCGCGGAGAGCACGTTCTCCAGGCAGAGGCGCTCGGGATAGAGCAGCAGGTCGTCGAAGTAGTAGCCGGCGCCCTCCAGATCCTCGGCCCGCACGCTCGGGACCATGGTCAAGGCGTCCACCGGCTTCAGCACCCGATAACGCTCGGTGGTCTTGCCCGGAGTGAGCAGGTGGTAGAGCCACATGCCGAGCCGGACCTTGACGAGCCCGCGCGTGGCGCCCCGGTAGACCGGCACCAGGAACGGCAGCGGCCGCACCAGGTGGGGCGCCAGACGCTCGAGCGTCTTCTTCTCGCGCAGCGACTCGCGCACGAGCTTGAAGTCGGCCAGCTCGAGATAGCGGAGCCCGCCGTGGATGAGCTTCGAGGATTTCGACGACGTGCCGGAGGCGAAGTCGCCCTTCTCGAAGAGCGCGACCGAGGCGCCGCGCAAGGCCAGGTCGCGCGCGACCCCCGCCCCGGCCATGCCCCCGCCGATCACCACCGCGTCCAGCTCGGTGTCGTTCAGGGAGGCCAGGCGATTGGGAGACACTCTCACGCGATCACTCCACCAGATCCCGGATCGACTGTAACACGTGGTCCGGAGCGACCGAGGCGATTCGGGGATCGTCCGCGCGCGTCACCCCGCTCAGCACGAGCACGGTGCCGAGCCCGAGCCGCCGGCCCATGACGATGTCGGTCTCGATGCGATCGCCCACGATCGCGGCCTCGCCCGCGGGCACCCCGAGGGCGGCGAGGGCCACCTCCAGGATGATCGGTGACGGCTTTCCCACGATCGTCTCCACCTTCCGGTCGGTCACCGCCTCGACCGCCGCGATCATCCCCGCGCAGTCCGGGATCTCGCCGCCCTCCACCGGGCACGTGCGGTCCGGATTGGTGGCGATGAGCCGCGCCCCGCCCTTCACCGCCTGGAGGGCGACGTTCAATTTCGCGTAGTCGAAGGTGCGATCGAAGGCGATGACCACCCAGCGCACGCGCTCGTCCGGGCGCACCTCGAAGCCGTGATCGGCCATCTCCTGGATCATCGGCGGCTCGCCGATGACGAACACCGGCGCACCCGGATCGCGCTCAGCCAGGTAGCGGGCGAGCACCAGCGAGGAGTTGATCACGTCGTCCGGCGCGGCGGGCACGCCCAGGCGCGTGAGCTTGGCCGCGTACTCCCCACGCGTCTCCAGCGGCTTGTTGGAGAGGAACGCCACCCGCCGGCCCGCCGCCCGGATCGCCGCGATGGCCGCGTCGGCGCCGGGGATCAGGCCGTCGCCGCGGTACACGGTGCCGTCGAGGTCGAAGAGCCAGCCCCGGTAGGGGAAGCGGGGAGTCACCCCTCACCCTGCCCTCTCCCCGGAGGGGAGAGGGATCACCTCAGGAGGGGAACGACCGCGGCCTGGGCCAGGTCGAACAGCGGGCCGGGCGCGACGCCCAGCTGCACCACGCCCCACAGCGCGACCATCAAGGCCAGTGCGCCGGAGAGCGACGGGGCGAGCACGGTGGGCGCGCCCTCGGGCTCCCGCATGTACATGTAGACGATGAGGCGCAGGTAGTAGTACGCCGCCGCCGCCGAGTTCAGCACGCCGATCACCGCCAGCCACACGTAGCCCGACTTCACGGCGGCGCCGAAGAGGTAGAACTTGCCCACGAATCCGGCGGTGGGCGGGATGCCGATCAGCGAGAGCAGGAAGATGGACAGGGTCAGGGCCAGCAGCGGGTGCCGCGCGGCGAGCCCGCCGAAGTCCTCGATCCGCACCGCCTCGTGCCCGGCCCGCTCGAGCAGCACGATGGTGCCGAAGGCGCCCGCGGTGGTGAACGTGTAGACCAGCAGGTAGAAGAGCACGCTGCCGTTGCCGAGCGCGCCGCCCGCCACCACCCCCACCAGCATGTAGCCCACGTGGGCGATCGAGGAGTAGGCCAGCATGCGCTTGAAGTTCTGCTGGGCCAGCGCCACCACGTTGCCCACCGTCATGGTGAGCGCGGCCATGATCCAGACCAGCATGATCCAGTCCATCGGCACCGGCCGCACCGAGGTGAGCAGCACCCGCAGGAGCGCGGCGAAGGCGGCCGCCTTCGATCCGGTGGCGATGAACGCGGTGACCGAGGTCGGCGCGCCCTCGTACACGTCGGGGGCCCACATGTGGAAGGGCACCGAGGAGATCTTGAAGCCGAAGCCGACCAGCAGGAGCCCGATGCCGATGACCAGCATCGGATCCTTCCCGGCCCCGGCGGCCACCGCGTTGGCGATGCGATCCAGGTTGGTGGTGCCGGTGGCGCCGAATATGAGCGCGATGCCGTAGAGGAAGAAGCCGGAGGAAAAAGCCCCGATCAGGAAGTACTTCATCGAGGCCTCGCCGGCCTCGACGCGGGTGCGGAAGAAGCCGGCCAGCACGTAGAGGGCGATCGACATCGTCTCGAGTCCGAGGAACACGATGATCAGGTCGCCCGCCGCCGCCATCAGCATCATCCCGAGCGCGGACAGCAGCACCAGGATGTAGAACTCGCCCGAATCCTGCCCCTCGCGCCGGATGTAGTCCATCGAGAGCAGCAGCACGAGCCCGGCCGCGTAACCGATCACGATGTTGAAGAACAGGGCGTAGGAGTCGAGCACCACCATGCCGCGGAAGCCGCGCAGCTCGGCGCCCCCGGTGGCGTACACCATCCAGAACGTCATCACCAGCGTGGCCACCACCCCGAGCGCGCTCACGAAGCCCAGATGCTCCTTGCGGTCGCGCGGCGGCAAGAGGTCGAGCAGCAGCACCAGGCCCGCGGTCGCGGCCAGCACCAGCATCGGCAGGATCGGCCGCAGGTCGACCGCGGGCAGGACCAGCGGCGGGTTCACCGCGGCGCCACCATGGCGGCGGTCGCCTGCGCCTTGCTCTGCACCTGGGTGATCAGCGCCTGCACGCTGGGCTCGGTCATCGTGGTGAACGTGGTCGGGTAGACGCCGATCCAGAAGATGAAGAGCAGCACCGGCAGCAGCACCGCCCATTCGCGCGGGGTCAGGTCGCCCAGCCGGCGATTCGCCTCGGAGACCACCGTCCCGAAGCACACCCGCTGGTACATCCACAGCAGATACACCGCCGCGAAGATGATGCCGCTGGTGGCCAGCACCGCGGCGAGCCGGTCCACCTGGAAGGCGCCCAGCAGCACCAGGAACTCGCCCACGAAGCCGTTCAGTCCGGGTAGCCCGAGCGAGGACAGGCACACGATCAGGAAGATCGCGCTGAAGGCGGGGATCACGCCCCACAGCCCGCCGAACTCGGCGATGAGCCGCGTGTGACGGCGCTCGTAGATCATGCCGACCATGAGGAAGAGGGCGCCGGTGCTGAGGCCGTGGTTCACCATCTGGATGAGCCCGCCCACTAAACCCTGGGGGGTCAGGGTGAACAGCCCGAGCACCACGAACCCGAGGTGGCTCACGCTCGAATAGGCCACCAGCTTCTTGATGTCGGCCTGCACCGTCGAGACCCACGCCCCGTAGATGATGCCGATCACCGAGAGCACGAAGATCAGCGGAGCGTAGTGCAGGCTCGCGGCCGGGAACAGGGGCAGGCAGAACCGGAGGAAGCCATAGGTGCCCATCTTCAGGAGCACGCCGGCCAGGATCACGCTGCCCGCGGTGGGCGCCTCCACGTGGGCGTCGGGCAGCCAGGTGTGGAACGGGAACATCGGCACCTTGATCGCGAAGGCGAGCGCGAAGGCCAGGAAGAGCAGATTCTGGGTCGTCCCCGCCGGCACCACGTAGCGGGCGAGCACCGGCAGATCGAAGGTGTACGTATTGGTTGCCGCCCCGTGCTGGAAGTAGAGCACCAGGATGGCCACCAGCATCAGGAGCGAGCCGGCCAGCGTATAGAGGATGAACTTGACCGCGGCGTAGACGCGGTTGGGCCCGCCCCAGATCCCGATGATCAGGTACATCGGGATCAGCATCGCCTCCCAGAAGACGTAGAAGAGGAAGAGGTCGAGGGACACGAAGACCCCCACCATCCCGGTCTCCAGGAGGAGCATGGTGATCGCAAACTCCTTCCAGCGCGACTCCACCGAGGTCCACGCCGACAGGATCACCAGCGGCATCAGGAAGGTGGTCAGCAGCACCAGCAGCACGCTGATGCCGTCCACGCCCAGGTGGTACGTCACCCCCAGGGAGGGAATCCACGGCCGCTGCTCCACGAACTGGTAGTCGGCGATCGAGGCGTCGAAGAGGAAGTAGAGCGGCAGCGACACCACGAACGCGACCGCGGTGGCCAGCAGCGTCGCGTACCGGATGGCCGACTCCTGCCGCCGGGGCAATGCCAGCACCACCAGCGCGCCCACCGCGGGGAGGAAGGTGACCAGCGTGAGGAGATAGGCCATCGCGCGTCTACCGGCGGGCGAGCAGGAAGGCCACCACCGCCACCGCGCCGAGCAGGATGCCGAAGGCGTAGTTCATCACGAAGCCGGTCTGCACCCGGCGCAGGCCGCGCCCCCAGCCCGCCACCGCGGAGGCCACCCCGTTGACGATGCCGTCGATGACGCCCGGGTCGAAGACCCGCGCCAGCCAGAGCGAGAGGTGATAGATCGGCTTGACCACCAGCGCGTCGTAGATCTGATCGACGTAGTAGCCGTTCAGGATCAGCCGGTGCACCGGGTTGCGGGCCACTCCGATCGATGCAGCCCGCGCCGGGCTCCGCCCGTACACGAGCCACGCGAGCGCCACCCCCGCGATGGCCACCACCGCCGACAGCACCAGCAGCGAGAAGGCCACCCCCGCGCTGTGCTCGGCCTCGTCCAGCGGCAGCACCGGCGAGAGGAATCGCGAGAAGGCGGTGCCGTGCGAGGACGGGATGCCCACCGCGAGGCCGGCGATCACGGTCAGGATGGCGAGGACGATCAGCGGCACGGTCATGGACGCGGGCGACTCGTGGATGTGGTGCGCCACCTCCTTCGACATGCGCGGGCCGCCGAAGAAGGCCAGGAACACGAGCCGGAACGTGTAGAACGCGGTGAGGAACGCCCCGGCCATGAGGAGCAGCCAGAGCACGTAGTGCTCCTCGTGGAACACCGAGCCCAGGATCTCGTCCTTGGAGAAGAATCCGGAGAGCGGCGGCACCCCGGCCAGGCCGAAGGCGCCCACCAGGAACGTCACGGTGGTGGTCATCATGCGCGGGGCCAGGCCACCCATCTTGCGCAGGTCCTGCTCGCCGCCCAGGCCGTGGATCACGCTGCCCGCGCCCAGGAAGAGCAGGGCCTTGAAGAACGCGTGCGACACCAGGTGGAAGATGCCGGCCGCGTACGCGCCGACCCCGACACCCACGAACATGTAGCCGAGCTGGCTGATCGTGGAATACGCAAGCACGCGCTTGATGTCGGTCTGCACCAGGCCGATGGTGGCCGCGAACACCGCGGTGAGCCCGCCCACCCAGGCCACGATCTCGAGACTCAGCGGCGCCATCTCGAAGAGCGGGTGGCAGCGTGCCACCATGTACACCCCGGCGGTCACCATGGTGGCGGCGTGGATGAGCGCGGAGACCGGAGTGGGCCCCTCCATCGCGTCGGGCAGCCAGGTGAACAACGGCAGCTGCGCGGACTTGCCGGTCGCGCCCATGAACAGCAGGAGCGCGATGGCCAGGTAGACGCCGCCGCTGACACTGGTGTCCGCCTTGCCGAACACCTCGGCGTAGTTGAGCGTCCCGAAGGTGACCCAGATCAGCATGATCCCGAGGCCGAAGCCGAAGTCGCCCACCCGGTTGACGATGAAGGCTTTCTTGCCCGCGTCGGAGGCCGATTGCTTCTCGTACCAGAAGCCGATGAGCAGGTACGAGCAGAGGCCCACCGCCTCCCAGAACACGTAGAGGATGAGGAAGTTGCCGGCCAGCACCAGCATCACCATCGAGAACACGAACAGGTTCAGATAGGTGAAGAAGCGGGCGTAGCCACCGTCGCCGTGCATGTAGCCGACGGAGTACACGTGGATGAGGAAGCCCACCCCGGTCACCACCAGCAGCATCACCGCGGTGAGCTGATCGACCTGGGCGGTGACCGCGGTCTTGAACGGGCCCGCCACGACCCAGGGGAAGAGATCACCCGTCCACGTCTCGCCGTGCCACACCCGGTTGAAGACGAAGCACGACGCCACGAACGAGGCGAGCAGCGCGGGCACCGCGAGCCAGTGCGCCTTCGCTCCGATACGGCGCCCGAGGAGGGCATTGATGACGGTGCCGGCGAGCGGGAAGAGTGGGATCAGCCAGACGAGTCGTGACATGTGTGCGGGTGCAAACCCGCATCACTCTAAGCGGTAGCGGGCCGGAGTGTCAAGGACGCGGCCCGTCGCCGCCGTCGCGCAGGCGCGGCTCGACGAAGCGAAAATACAGGAGCGGAATCAAGTAGAAGAGCAGAAGGTGACCGGAGAGCAGCCGCACGCTGCCGGCGCCCTCGTCGAGGAAGATCAGGCAGAGGACGAGGTTCATCAGCACGTAGATCAGCACCGCGAGCGCGGCGCGACGCGGGCCCTGGGGCACGAGGGCGGCGAGCCTCCGCCAGTCCACCCACCGCACCGCCCCCTCCCCGCGCAGCGGCGCGCGCGCGTCGCGCAGCCGCATCAGCATGGCCGCGAGCAGGGTCATGGCGCCCAGGAAGAGCGCGAGCGCCGCCGCGGCCCCGACCGCGAGCGGCAGCGGCGCGAAGGTGGCGAGGTGCAGCGCCGCGCTCGCCGCGAAGCCGGCGGTGGCGGCGATCCGGAAAATGTTTCCCCACTCCGGCCGGGTGGACACGAGGCTCGATTCTAACTCGCAAATCCTAGGTGGGAATTCGGGCCGCTGCTACCATGGCGGGGTGGCACGGTCGCGCGTCCGGATCTGGCTGATCATCTTCTTCGTCCCCATCGTGCTGGTGCTGGGCGGGCTCGGGTATCTCGCGTGGCGGCAGAGCGTGCCCGCGGTGCGCGTGGAGCTCCAGCCGGTGCCCAAGTTCATCGGCGCGCGCACCCCGATCACGCTCGACCTGCGTGCCACCCGCGGCGGAGTGCAGGCCGTCGACGTGCGGCTGATGCAGAACGGCACCCGCGTCAACGTCGCTCAGCAGACCTTCTCGGGGCCGATCAGCAACGAGCAGCGCGTGCAGCTCATCGTGGCCGGCGGCTCCCTCGGCCTGCGCGAGGGCGCGGCCACCCTCGAGGTGCGCGCGCGCGATGGGTTCTGGCGGCCCATCCGGGTGGACGATCGCATCATCGCGAGCCTGCCGGTGACCCTCGATTTCACGCCGCCCACCCTCGAGGTGCTCGCCTCCACCCGCTATCTCTCGCGGGGCGGCGGCGGCCTGGTGGCGCTGCGGGCCAAGGGCGCGGCGCGCCTCGGCGTCACGGTGGGCGAGCTGTTCTTCCCCGCGTTCCCGGCCGGGGCGCCCGAGTCGGGGCTGCACGCGGCCCTGTACGCCCTGCCCTGGAACCTCGCGCCGAACGCGCCGGTCACGGTATCGGCGCAGGACGAGGCGGGCAACGCGGTGTCCCGCGCGCTGGCGGTCGAGATCCGGCCCCGGAAATTCCCGGTCGACACCATCGAGGTCAGCGAGCGGTTCCTCGCCAGCAAGATGCCGGAGCTCTTGCCCGAGCGCGGGCAGATCCCGCCCGATCAGCTCCTCGCCGCCTTCCTCACCGTCAACCGCGACAAGCGGAAGGAAGCCGAGGAGAAGAAGCGCAAGCTCGCGCAGAAGAGCCGGCCCGCGCCGGTCTTCGAGGGCGCGTTCATCCAGCCGCGCAACACGAAGGTGTTCTCGAACTTCGCGGAGACGCGCACCTACCGCTACCAGGGCAAGGAGGTCGACACCCAGGTGCACCTGGGCTACGACCTCGCCTCGCTCAAGACGAGCCCGGTGCCCGCCGCCAACTCCGGCGTGGTGGTATGGGCCGCCCCGCTCACCATCTACGGCAACGCGGTGGTGGTGGACCACGGCTGGGGGCTGCAGACGCTCTACGGGCATCTCTCGACGCTCGAGGTGAAGGAAGGCGACGAGGTGAAGAAGGGCCAGGAGCTGGGCCGGAGCGGCGCCACCGGCCTGGCCCTCGGCGATCATCTCCACTTCGAGGTGCTCATCCAGGGCATCTCGGTGACGCCGGTCGAGTGGTGGGACGGCAAGTGGATCCGCGACCACGTCGGCCGCCCGCTCCGCGAGGCCAACATCCCGCTGCTGCAATCCGACCAGCCGGCCGCCGGCACCAACGAGGAGCGCCCGGGCCCCTCGCCGTCGCCCCGCCGTCGCACCCGCTCCCGCTAACTCCCTCTCCCCTCAGGGGAGAGGGCAGGGTGAGGGGTGGTTAACTCCACATCCCCCGCAGCAGCTCCCGCGGCGGGACGAAGTCGCCGATCACCCCCATCAGCATCGACAGCAGCGCCGGCCGGCGCTGCAGGACGTGAGCCGCCGCATCGGCCAGCCACCGCCGGGCGATCAGGAATTGCAGCGCCTGAGTCACGCGCGCCTTGTCGCGGAACGTCTCCCGTCGGGCCTGCCCGTACGGCGCCAGCGCGGCGGACGAGAGATCGCCCGCGGCGAGCGCCGGGTGCGCGACTTCCGCGAGCAGCTCGGCCGAGCGGAGCGCGGTGTAGAGCCCCTCGCCGGTGAACGGGTCGTAGAATCCCGCCGCGTCGCCGGCCAGCAGCACCCCGCCCACGCGCGGCTCGTCCACGCGATACGCCAGCGGCCCCATCGCCATCAACGGGCCCTCGGCCCGCATGCCGCGGATCCGCGCCGGCACCCGGCGCAGCTGCTTGAGCCGCGCCGCGAAGAAGGTCTCGAGCCGGCCGCTGAACGGGCGGGCGTGGGCGAGCGGCACCACGAGCCCCAGGTTGACGATGCCGGGCGCCACCGGATTCAGGATGCAGTAGTCCGGCGGGTCGACGTGGATCTCGCCGCGGTCCACGAGATCGGAGACGCCGCTCACGTGCTGGATCAGGGCCAGGCGCTCGAGCCGGTGCGGCCGCAGCAGGCCGAGCGCGTACGCCACCGCGGAGGCGCGGCCGTCGGCGCCGACCACGAGCCGGCCGCGGATCTCCACCGGAGAGCCGTCGCGGGCTTCCGCGCGCACGCCCACCACCGTGTCGCCCTCGTAGAGCAGCCCGGTGACGCGATGCCGCTCGCGCACGTCGACCGGCAGCGTGCGTGCCCGCTCCAGCAGAACGCGGTCGAACACCTCGCGCCGGATCGCGAGCGCGTAGTCGCGGTAGCCACGCCACCGGCCCGCGGTCGGGTAGGCGCCGTCGAGCACGGTGCCGTCGGGCGCCACGATGCGCATGCCGTGGAGCGGCTGCGCGCCCGACGCGTCCACCGCCTTCAGCACGCCCAGGCGGTCGAGCACGCGCGCGCCCTCCGGCGAGAGATACTCGCCGCAGATCTTCGGCCGCGGGAAGGCCGCCTTGTCGAGCAGGGTGACCGACCAGCCGCGCTCGGCGAGCAGGATGGCGGCGGCGGAGCCGGCCGGCCCGGCGCCCACCACCACCACGTCGACGCGGTCGGCGGTCAACGCTTGGCCCGGACCGCGCAGAGTCGGAAGTACGGCCAGTGGTGCACGACCGTCGCGTCGAGCAGCCCCGCCTTCTCGCACAGCGCGGTCACCTCGGGCGGCGTGTACGATCGCAAGACGGACAGCGGCCCGTCGTGGCGCGAGATCGCGCCGCGGGTCACGAAGCGCGTGATCAGCCACACCACCGCGTGGGCCAGCCGGGTCCGCACGAGGTCGTTGACCACGAAGCCCGCGCCCGCGGCGACGTCCATCTCGGCGAGGTAGCGTACCGCCGCGTCCGGCTCCAGGTGGTGCAGCGTCATCGCGGAGATCGTGAGATCCACCGCGCCCGGCCGGATGGGCAGCGCCAGCGCGTCGCCCCGCACGAAGGTGATCTCGGGATACTTCCGCGTCGCCTCGGTGGCGATCTGCAGCGTGGCCGGATCGCGATCGAGCGCGAACACCCGGATGCGCCGCCCGGCGCGGCGGGCCCACCGCACGACCGCGCGCGGAATGTCGGCCCCGCCGGTGCCCACGTCCAGGACGGTGACGACGCGATCGGCGGGCAGCGCCGCGATCATCCGCTTGACGTGGATCATCGTGACCATCCGCCCGAAGAAGAGGCCGTTGACCCGCGCGATGTCCGTCATGCAGCAGGCCAGGTCGGCGAACGGCACCGGCGGCCCGTCGATGATCTCCAGCGCGCCCGCGGCCCGGGCGAGCGGCGGGAAGAGCGGCATGCTACCAGCGCAGGAGCGCGCCCTCGGCCGCGAAGCCGGGCCCGAGGGCGATCATCAATCCCCAATCGCCCGGCGCGGGCTCGCCCGATCGCAGCAGATCGTCGAGCACGAACACCACGGTGGCGGAGGACATGTTGCCGAACTGCTGGAGCACGCGGCGAGAATTCGCGAGGCGGGAGTCGTCCAGCTCCATCAGCCGGCCCACCTGCTCGATGACCCGGCGACCGGCGGAGTGCAGCACGAAGTGCGCGATGTCCTTTTTCTTCAACCCGTTGCCGGCCATGAGCGCGTCGGCCATCTCCTTCATCATGCCCGCGCCGATGCGACGCACGTCCTTGGACAGCACGACCCGCGGACGTCCGCCCGGGTACTCGAAGCCCATCGCCCCCAGGTGCTCGGAACGGAACAGGGTGCGATGCTCGACGATCTCGGGACCGCCACCCTCGTGTCCGATCGCGATGGCCCCCGCCCCGTCCGCGAAGATCGCGTGCGCGACCGCGCTCTCCAGCCGGTCGTCGAGGAAGTAGGCGGCCGAGCAGATCTCCACCGCCACCATCACCGCGCGGTGGTCGGGGAAGGCGCGCAAGTGATTGCACACCTGCTGCATCGCCACCATCGCGCTCGCGCACCCGGTGTCGCCCACGTGCACCCGCTGGATGGTGGACTTGAGCCCCAGCCCCTGGATGACCTGCGCGTCGAGGCTCGGGCACACGCGGCCGGTGCAGGTCGTGGTGGCGATGAAGTCGACGTCCTCGCGCCGCCAGCCGGCTCGCTCGATCGCCCGCGCCACCGCCTGGGTCCCCACCTCCACCGCCCCGCGCCGCCAGCGATCGTTGAGCTGGTCCACGCTCTCGTCGGGCGTGAACGTCTCCGGATCCATGTAGAGGTGCCGGGTCTCGATGAGGCTGTTGCTGAAGAAGCCCACGCGCCGCGGATCGTCGTAGCCCGACATGCGGAGCACGGTGGCCTGGTCGTAGCGCCAGGGCGGAGTGGCGGTCGCGACGGCGGCGATCCTCGGCCCGGCCATGATGGCGCAGGCTACACCCGCGCGTCCGGGCTTGTCCACCGCCGCGACCGGCGCGGACGTCGCGCTCTTGTCTTGCGCGGACGACGGGCGCAATATCGGGCCTCGCACCCCATTCCCCGTGGTCAAGGAGCCCCGGATGCCGCTCTTCTCGTTCGAAGGCAAGTCGCCGCGCGTGCACCCGACCGCGTTCATCGCGCCCACCGCCAACCTCATCGGCGACGTCACCGTGGAGGAGAACGCCTCCGTCTGGTACAACACCGTGCTGCGCGCGGACTTCAATCCGATCGTGATCCGCCGGGGCGCCAACGTGCAGGACTGCGCGGTGGTCCACGTGACCCCCGCCGGCGGCGTCGAGATCGGCCCCGGCGCCACCGTCGGGCACCTGTGCCTGGTCCACGCCGCCACGGTCGGCGAGGAGGCGCTCATCGGCAACTCCTCCACCCTGCTCGACGGGGTGAAGGTCGGCGTGCGCGCGATGGTGGCGGCCGGCTCGCTGGTCACGCCCGGCACCGAGATCCCCGACGGCATGCTCGCGATGGGCGCGCCCTGCAAGGTGAAGGGCCCGCTCGCGGGCACCGCGGCCGAGCGGTGGGTGCAGATCAACCCGAGCGGCTACCAGGCCCTCGCGCAGCGCCACCGCCAGGGAGTGAAGCCCGCGTGACGGTCGATTCGTCGCGCGACACGTCTGCATGACCACCGCCGCGTCGGTTCTGCTCACCGGGTTCGATCCCTTCGACGGCGACCCCGTCAATCCGTCGGGCGAGGTGGCCAAGCATCTCGACGGGCGCGTGATCGGCGACCGCGTGGTGCGGAGCGTGATCCTGCCCGTCCAGCACGAGGCGGCGCAGGCCATGGTGGCGCCGCGGCTGGAGGCGCCCGGCCTGCTCGCGGTGGTGCACCTGGGCCTGGCGGGCGGCCGCTCGCGCATCTCGCTGGAGCGGGTGGCGGTCAACGTGATGGACTACTCGCGGCCGGACGCGCACGGGCAGACCCTGTGCGACGTGGCGTGCGCCGAGGACGGGCCCGCCGGCTACTTCAGCACGCTGCCGCTGCGCGAGATGCTGGCCGCGCTGACCGCGGAGGGCATCCCCGCGGCCATCTCGAACACCGCCGGCACGTATCTGTGCAACCACGTGTGCTACACGACGCTGCACCAGCTGGCCGGACGGGGGCATCCCCTGCCCGCTGGCTTCATCCACCTGCCGTTCCTGCCGTCCATGGTCGCCGCGCACGACCGCGACGAGCCGAGCATGGATCTGTCCACGATGATCCGGGCGATGGAGGTGGTGCTGCCGCTGGTCGCGCGAGGCTGAACGCGAAAGACCGCGGTCCGCGAAGCCGGGCGGGGGCGGCGAGCGGCTGGACCTCGGCGACGCGCTCGACGTGCTCCACCCGGTGGCGAACCGGCGCGCTATCTCGGGCTGAGCGGGGCGGTCAGCCGGCGCCCGTCGGACAGGGTCGCCTCGGACTGAAGCACGCGGCGGTCTCCGCTCTGGTAGAGGGTGTAGGTGACGGATCCGCGCTCGCCACGCCCCTGCAGCTTGCCGTCGCTGAGGGTGAGGTTCCCGCTGCCGCCGAAGATGCCCGCGGTCCGCGCGCTCGCGAACTCGAAGCGGCCTTCCGGGCTGATGGTCATCTCGACCCACTCATCCCGCCGGGCCGAGATGCCGGTCACGGGCCCCGCCCACTTGCCGGCCACCATCTTGAAGTCGGTGATGGGCACCGGCTGCATCCCCGCGGTCGAGCCCTTGGCGGCGCATCCGGCCAGCGCGAGCGCGGCGACGACCAGCAGCACCACAGCGTGCGAGCCCTTGAGCATCTCGGTCTCTCCCTGAACGTTGTCCGGCCTTCCGCGCCGCGAAGGCCCGCCCGCCGACTATAGGCGACCGTCGCGCGTCCCCGCAAGGGGCGTCGGGGTCGCCGGTCCGTTGCCGCCGCGCCCCACGCCACGCTACACTCCGCGAGACCAGGATCGGAATCGAACCCATGGACATCGCGATCGTCGGCGGCGGCATCGGCGGCCTCACCCTGGCCCTGGCGCTCCATCAGCGCGGCCTGCCCTGCCGCGTATACGAGAGCGCCCCCGAGGTGCGAGAGCTGGGTGTGGGCATCACGCTGCTGCCGCACGCGATGTCCGAGCTGACCGCGCTGGGCCTCGGCGAGGCGCTCGCGAGCCAGGGCATCGAGAACCGCGAGAGCTGCTTCTTCAACCGCTTCGGCCAGCTCATCTACTCGGAGCCGCGGGGGCGGACCGCGGGCTACCCGGTCCCCGAGGTGGGCATCCACCGCGGGCGCGTGCATCTCACCCTGTGGCGGGCCGCCGTCGAGCGCCTCGGCGGGGAGCGGCTGGTCGGCGATCACCATTGCGTCGGTCTCGAGCAGAGCGGCGGGCGCGTGACTTTGCGCTTCCGCTCCACCGCGACCGGCGCCCCGCGCGACACGGTGACCGCCGACGTGGTCGTGGCGTGCGACGGCGTGAACTCGGCGGTGCGCCGGCAGTTCTATCCCGACGAGCCGCTCTGCTTCGGCGGCATCAACACCTGGCGCGGGGTCACCCGGACGCGGCCCTTCCTCACCGGGCGCAGCTACGTGCGGGTGGGCTCGATCGAGCGCGGCAACCTCGTGATCTATCCCATCGCGGACGACGTCGACCGCGACGGCCGGCAGCTCATCAACTGGACCTCCCAGGTCGCGCAGCCGGGCTACGAGCGCAACGACTGGAACAAGCCGGGCCGGCTCGAGGACTTCCTGCCGATCTACGCGGGCTGGACCTTCGACTGGCTCGACATCCCCGACCTGCTGCGCCGCTCCGACGTGATCTTCGAGTACCCGATGGTGGATCGCGAGCCGATCGATCGCTGGACCTTCGGCCGGGTCACCCTGCTGGGCGACGCCGCCCACCCGATGTACCCCCGCGGATCCAACGGCGCCGCCCAGGCCATCCTCGACGCGCGCGCCCTCGCCGATCGCCTGGCCGCCGGCGGCGACGCGGCGGCCGCGCTCTCGGCCTACGAAGCCGCCCGCTCGGGACCGACCGCGCGGGTCGTGCGCACCAACCGCGAGCAGCCGCCCGACTACCTCATCCGCCGGGTGGAGGAGCTGGTGGGCGACGCACCATTCGACGACCTCGACCGCTACATCTCGCGCGCCGAGCTGCAGGGGTTCTCCGAGCAGTACAAGCGGGTCACCGGCTTCGCGCGAGACGACGTGGCGTAGCGAGCGGGCCCGCATGATCACCCGCTTCTCCACGCTCTACGTCGGCCACATCGAGCTCGAGCGCTGCGGGCTCGCGGGCACGCCCGCGGATGCGCGCCGGTATCCGAACGAGCGGCTGGCCGAGGCCTTCGACACCGCGGCGGCGCTGGCCCGGACCTGCGACGCGCTCGGCTACGAGACGCTCTGGCTGGCCGAGCACCACTTCCAGCACGAGGGCTACGAGTGCGTCCCGAGCATCCCCATGCTCGCGGTGGACCTGGCCCATCGCACCCGCCGCGTGAAGATCGGCTGCGCGTTCAACGTGGTGCCCGCGTGGCATCCGCTCCGCCTCGCCGAGGACTTCGCGGTGGCGGACATCCTCACCGGCGGGCGCGTGGTCTTCGGCGTCGGCCGCGGCTATCACACGAGAGAAGTGGAGACGTTCGGCAACCCGATGCTCGATGCGGAGGCCAACCGGGAGCTGTTCGAGGAGCAGGTGGAGGTCATGCTGAAGGCCTTCCGCGAGGAGTCGTTCTCGCACCGGGGCAAGCACTACACGATCCCGCCCGATGTCCCCTATCGCGGCTACGCGCTGAAGGAGATCACCCTGGTGCCGCGTCCGCTCCGCCGGCCGGTGGAGGTCTGGCAGCCCATCGTGAGCGGCGGCGCCCGCGGCCTGGACTTCATGGCCCGCCACCGCATCAAGGGCATCATCTCGGCAACCGCCGAGGAGCTGGTGCAGCGCTGGGTGCGCGACTACCAGGCGGCGGCACAGCGGCACGGGCGCGACCTCGCCCTCGGCGAGGAGCTGATCCTCGGCTTCCGCCTGTGCATCGACGACACGGTGGAGCGCGCCGTCGACCGGGCGCGGCCGTACTTCGAGGAGCACGCCAAGGTGATGGCCCCGCTCGGCATGCTGCGCTACAGCGAGGAGCACGCGCGCGCGGTGGCGGCGCGCCAGCCGCAGTCGCCGACCTCGGCCACGCTGGAAAACGGCGTCGCCAACCGCTCGTGGCTGTGCGGGCCGTCCCCGGACATCGTCGCGTACTTGAAGGACGTGGAGCGCCGCTATCCGGGGCTGGACCACGTCATGATCGGCTGGGCCATCGGCACCCCGAGAGCGCTCATGGTCGAGCAGCTCACCCGCTTCGCGCACGAGGTCATGCCCGCGTTCCTGTAAGCGCAGGATCTGCTTGATCCGCCGTTCGCGCGCGACCTAGATTGGCTCGAGAGCAAAGGAGGAGCCCATGAGCGCTCGAGCCGCCCGCACGCCGAGGCGTCCCCGTCGAATGGTCACCGCCAGCATCGGCGCCCTCGAAGTCGTCCGCCGGGGCACCGACATCGTCGTCGAGTCACGCGTGCCGATCGATCCCCGCGCACTCGCCGCCGGGGTTCGCCTGCCCGGGACCCGTGTCCGGCCGGTGGTAGAACAGGAAGGCCGTCGCGTGGTGCTCCGGGTGGACGACTCGCTCCGTCCGGGGCGGCACACCCTGCGCATCGGCGATCTGTACACGCCGCAGAACCGGCGCATCGAGGCGGACCTGGAGATCCCCTTCTTCGTCGTCGATGCCGGCGTGCCGTTCCCGGACGACGTCGCGGTGCGGTCCTACTCGCGCGTGGCGGTGCACGGGGATCGGATCCGAGGCGCGGCCCGTGGCGATCACGCGGCCTACGAGCTGCTGAAGGGCGTCCATCGGGCGAGCGGCAAGCCGTGGGCGGCCGCCTACGATCACGCGGGCCAGCCGGTGGACTTCGACCGGGTGCGCGCGCGGCTGATGAAGACACGCCTCGACCGCTACGGCAAGCTCGAGCCCCGCCTGCACGAGCAGATCGCGCGCGGCGGGACCGAGCCGCTGAGCGTGGCGGTGTGGCTGCACACCGAGCGGCCGGCCCGGCCGGTCAAGGACGAGCGCCGGGAATCCCGCAAGCCCACGGCCCACGAGAGCGCCTTCGGCCGGGCCGTCGCGGAGCAGGCGCGGCGCTTCGTGAGCCGGCACGAGCTGGCGGCGGTGCAGGGCCTGCGCGTCGACGAGGCGGCGCCGGTGATCTTCGCCGAGCTTCCTCGGGACACCATCCGCCGCCTGGCCGCCGCCGACGAGGTGTCGATGGTCTTCCGCTACGACCCGCGCGGCATCGACGACCTGACCGACTCGATCGCCATCGCCCAGTCGGACGACGCGCACACGCTCGGCTACACCGGCGCAGGCGTACGCGTCGCAGTGTACGAGAACGGACCGGACGACACCACGAATCTCCAGATCACCGCCCGCTACCGCACCGACCCCACCACGTCGCAGCACGCGCGTCACACCCACGGCATCGTCAAGAACCGGGAGCCCAACCGGCCCCACGGGCACGCCCCCGACTGCCTGCTCCACTCCGCCAACGACAAGGACCTGGACGCGATCCGCTGGGCCGCGCGCGACCGCGGCTGCACCGTGATCAGCCAGAGCTTTCACCGCGACGCCGAGCAGAGCAGCGACCATCTGTCCTTCGACGATCTCTACAAGGACTGGCTGGCGCTGACCTGGCCGTACCCGACCATCTGCGAGGCGGCCGGCAACGGAGCCGATACCGAGTTCGTCAACCACAAGGGCTACAACCGGCTGACCGTCGCCAACCACGACGACACCGCGGGCGGGATGGCGGGCGACACCGTGTTCCGAAACCCGGCCACCGACCACGGCGACCGCGAGCTGCCCGAGATCGCCGCCAACGGCATGGGGGTGACCACCGTGGGCCTCACCCTGGGCGGCACCAGCATGGCCGCGCCTGCGGTGGCCGGGTCCACCGCGTGCGTGCAGGAAGTGAACGGCACGCTCAAGTCCTGGCCGGAAGGCTGCCGGGCCATTCAGCTCGCGGCCGCCAAGCTCAATCCCGACGGGGGCACCTGGTGGAGCGATGTGATCGGCGGCGCCGACGGGGTGGACGGGACCGGGGCGCTGAACACGCTGAACGCGGTGCGCATCGCCGAGCAGCGAAAGGGACGCAACAATGCGCCGGCCCCGCGCGGATGGGACGTGGGCACGCTGCGATCTCGCGACATCGGCCGGAACGACGAGACCACGTTTGCCTACCGCATCGCGGTGCCCCGCCGCCTCGTCTTCCGCCGCACCACCGTGAAGGTGGCCCTCGCGTGGGATTCCGAGGTCATCGAGTGGACGTTTTTGGGATTGACCATCCCGATCGCGTCGGTGCTGACGCTCGACCTGGACCTGATGGTCTACGACAGCGGCGGCAACCTGGTCGGCTACAGCGGGTCCTGGGACAACAGCTACGAGATCGCCGAGTTCCGCGCAACGCCCGGCGAGACGTATACCGTCAAGATCCGCCGCTGGTCGGGCACCGACGACGTCTGGTACGGCATCGCCTGGAACACGGTCTCGACGCCGCTGGTCGACCTGGGCGACCTGGCCGGCATCTCGACCACCGCCCGCCGCCGGTGAGGGAGCCATGCCCCTCACCCTGCCCTCTCCCGGACGGGAGAGAGTTCGCGGCCGGGGAGAGCGCAAGCTGGCGAGTGTTCCCCCCTCTCCCCTACGGGGAGAGGGCAGGGTGAGGGGCGCGGCGCTACCTCGCGTGCGCCATCGCGCGTGCCGGTCGCTCGACGTGAGCAAAGCGGCTGAGCAGCAGCCAGGTCGGAAACGCGCGCACCAGCTCGCGGTGGCCCTCCACGCGCAGCCCGCCCTCCCGCACCCCCTGAGCGAAGCTGATGGCCCCCGTCCACACGCGCGCGAGGGCCCGCGCGTCGGCGGAGAGCACCAGGTCCACGTCGTACCCGGGGTCCTTCAGGCACACGTCGGACCCGCCCCGCTCCAGGACCAGCCAGCAGGTGCGAAACGAGCGGCAGCGGGCCGGGAAGCCGCGGAAGTCGAAGCGCACCACGACGCGATGCGGAGGCAGCCGCGGAAAGTCGATCCGGCGCCTCACGTTCCACATCAGCAGCATCAGATCGAGATTGTCGGGGTCGAACTGGGTGGTGGCCCACCGCTGGCCCCACTCGCCGAGCCGCTCCAGGACCTCGCCGAGCTCCTCGGCCGCGCGGGTCGGCAGGTACTCGCGTCCCCGGCCGCGGGGCAGCGGCCGGGTGGTGATGAGCCCGGCGGCCTCCAGCTCGCGCAGCCGCTGGCCGAGCAGGCTGCGGGAGATCAGGGGCAGCCCCTGACGGATCTCGTTGAACCGCCGGCCGCCGGCCAGCAGCTCTCTCAAGATCAACGGGGTCCAGCGCTCGGCGAAGGTCTCGCACGCCATGGCGATCGGACAGAACTGACCGTAGCCCTTCATGCGCCCGACTGTAGGCGCCGCTCGCCGACCCCGGCAAGTCCATTTTTTGGTCTTGGCGGGCGCCTGAGGGCCTGCCACCGTGGACGCATCGAAGACGGGTTCCCCCTCACGACCGAGGTGAACGATGAGCACGCAGATGGTCCGAAACGGTGACCGGGTGTCGACCGATTGGAGCGCGATCGCCCGAGAGCTGGGTCCACGCTTCGCGGCGCGAGCGGCCTCCCACGACGCGACGGATGCCTTCGTCGCCGACAACTACCGCGACTTGCGCGAGGGCCGCGTCTTCTCGGCCGGGGTGCCCGCCGAGCTGGGGGGCGGGGGCGCTTCGCACGCCGAGCTGTGCGCGATGGTGCGCACCCTCGGCCAGCACTGCGGCTCCACCGCGCTGGCGCTGTCGATGCACACGCACCAGGTCGCAATCGCGGCCTGGCGCTGGCGCCACGAGGCCGGCGTCGGGGAGCCGCTCCTGCGCCGCATCGGTGCGCAGCAGACCGTGCTGGTGACCAGCGGCGGCTCGGACTGGATCGCGGGCTCCGGACGGGCGGAGAAGGTCGACGGGGGCTACCGGATCAGCGGGCGGAAGATCTTCGCGAGCGGCGCGCCGGCTGGGGATCTGTTCATGACGATGGCGGTCCACGACGACCCGCAGAGCGGGCCCACCGTGCTGCACGTGGCGATTCCGATCGATGCCCCGGGCCTCGCGATCCAGGACACGTGGCGAACGCTCGGCATGCGCGGCACCGGGTCGCACGACATCGTGCTGGATGGTGTCTTCGTGCCCGACGGCGCGGTCGGCCTGCGCCGGCCGGCGGGCCGCTGGAGCCCGGCCTGGCACGTGGTGGTGATGCACGCGCTGCCGCTGATCTACTCGGTCTACGTGGGCGTCGCCGAGGCGGCCCGCGATCTGGCACTCCGCGCGGTCGCGCCGCGGCGCCACGACGCGTCCGTCCAGGAGCTGGCCGGCCGCGTGGACAACGAGCTGGCTGTCGCCCGGATGGCGCTGCGCCAGATGATCGACGTGGCGGCGCGCGACTGCCCGGGCGTCGAGACGACCAACGAGGTGATGATCGGCCGGACGCTGGCCGGCCGCGCCGCGATCCGGACCGCAGAGGCGGCGATGGAGCTGGCCTCGGGCGCCGGCTTCTATCGCGACCTGGGCCTCGAGCGGCTCTTCCGCGACGTCCAGGGCGCGCGGTATCACGCCCTGCGCGCGAGCGCCCAGCTCACCTACGCGGGGCGCGTGGCCCTCGGCTCAGACGTCAACGGCGAGGGCACCACGGGCGTGGACGGGACGGAGAGGAGCCTGCCGAAGTTCACCCGCTGAGGCGGGCCCCTGCCCTCTCCCCCAAGGGGGAGAGGGTTGAGGTGGCGACCGGCGCCACCCTCTCCCCCCGGGGAGAGGGCAAGGTGAGGGGCTACCGGCGGGGCGATCCTCCCTCTCCCCACAGGGGAGCGGCAGGGTGAGGGGCTACGCGAACGCGAACCCCGGGTACCCGCGCGCCGCGACGTCGTCGCAGCGCTCGCGGTACTTGGGCGCGCCGCCCGCGTAGACGATGAACGTGCGCTTGTCCTTGCCGGCCACGTTGGAGTTGATGCCCATCATCCAGGAGTCGACCTGCGTGAAGAGCATGCGCCGGCCGGTGTCGTGCACGTGCTGCGTCCACTCCCGCTCCGCCTCGGTGGTGGCCTCCACCCGCGCGTAGCCCTGCTCGCGCATGTGGGCGATGAGCGCGGTCACCCAGTCCACGTTCTGCTCGATGCAGCGCGGGATGTTGCAGAAGGTCGCCGCGTTGTGGGGACCGACCAGGGTGAACAGGTTGGGGAAGCCCACGATCTGCAGGCCCAGATAGGTGCGCGGCCCGTCGGCCCACTTGTCGCGCAGACGCTGCCCGCCCACCCCGCGGATGTCGATGCGGTCGAACGACCCGGTGACGGCGTCGAAGCCGGTGGCGTAGATGATCATGTCGAACTCGCGCTCGACGTCGCTGGTCTCTATGCCGCGCGGGGTGATGCGCTCGATCGGGGTCTCGCGCAGGTCCACCAGCCGCACGTTCGGCTGGTTGTAGACCTCGTAGTAGCCACTCTCGAGCGGCACGCGCCGGGTGCCGAAGCCGTGGTTGGTCGGGATCAGCTTCTCGGCCACCTGCGGGTCCTTCACCCGGGCGCGGATCTTCCGGCGCATGAACTCGGTGATGGTGGCGTTGGCGTCCCGGTCGATCAGCACGTCGCGGAAGTTGCCCATCCAGATCCCGAAGCCGGGCTCGGCGTAGAGCTTCTCGAAGAGCGCCTCGCGCTCCTCCGCGGTCACCTCCAGCGCGTTCCGCGGGTCGGCCTGGTGGATGAAGCAGCCGAAGGAGTCGCGGCAGCGCGCGAAGATCTCAGGATAGGTCGCCTTGATGTGCGCCTGGGTGGCCGCGTCGATCCGGCTGTTGTGCAGGGGCGCACACCAGTTCGGGGTGCGCTGGAACACGGTGAGGTGGCCGACCGTCTTGGCGATCTCGGTGATCGCCTGCACCGCGGTGGCTCCGGTGCCGATCACCGCCACCCGCTTGTCCGCGAAGCTCACCGGCGCGTGGGGCCAGCGGCCGGTGTGATAGGCCTCGCCGCGGAAGCTCTCCACGCCCGGGATGGTGGGCATGGTCGGCGCCGACAGCGGCCCGACCGCGGTGATGAGAAAGCGCGCCCGGGCCCGCTGGCCGTCCTCGCCCCGGATCTCCCACTGCCCGGCCGCCTGGTCGTACGCCGCGGCCTGGATGCGGCAATTGAACTCGATGTCGCGCCGGAGGTCGAGCTTGTCGGCCACGAAGTTGCAGTAGCGCAGCGTCTCCGGCTGCGCCGCGAAGTGCTCGCTCCACTCCCACTCGCGCAGGATCTCCTCGGAGAACGAGTAGCCGTAGGTCCAGCTCTCGGAGTCGAAGCGCGCCCCCGGGTAGCGGTTCCAGTACCAGGTGCCGCCCACGCCCGAGCCGGCCTCGAACACCCGCGCGCGCAGGCCGAGCCCGCGCAGCCGGTGGAGCTGGTACATGCCGGAGATCCCGGCGCCGATCACGATCACGTCGTAGGACATCGTCGACATGCTGGGGGAGAGCATAGCAGACGCGGGGCTCAGTACTCGGCGAGCAAGCGATCCACCATGGCCTTGGCGGCGCCCCAGTCGTAGGAGCGGAACATGCGCCGGTTCACCACCGGCTGCGCGGCCGAGTAGAACATCTCGTACTGCAGCTGCCGGCCTCCGTACTCGGAGCCGATGAAATCCCAGATGAGCCGGAGCAGCTTGACCCGGTCGCGCGCCTCCGCCGCGGTGGACCGGTAGTAGCGCTCGGTGTGCTCACGCGTCTCGGGAGACACGAACGCCGCCTCGGACGACGGCAGGGTCTGGAACGCGCCGCCCGCCAGCTCGCGCACCGTCCGGTACAGGTCTCCGATGAGCCGGCGCTGCAGGCTCATGCCCGCGTAGATGAACTGCGGGTGCGGCCGCGCGTAGCCTTCGCTGACCAGCGGGTTGCGCTCGGCCGCCTGCACCAGCGCGTCGAAGGCGGCGCAGAGCGTCGCGATGTCGCCGCCGAGGGTGGCCTGGGTGTTCGCGTCGCCCTCCCCTCGCCCGACCTCGACCAGCTTCATGGCCAGCCCGGCCAGCAGCTCGAGCTTCACCCCGAAGCGCACCAGCGACTGGAAGTTGGCGGTCACGTGCGCGGGCGACTCGTGGAACTGGGCGGTCACCCGCTCCACGCTCTTGTAGACGAACACGTGCTCCCACGGCACGGCCACGTCGTCGAACACCACGGTGGTGTCGACCTCGTCGAAGCGCGAGGAGAGCGGGTAGTCGTACACGCTGGTCGCGATCGTCGCGTAGGGCCGTCGGGGCAGGAGCCGCAGGCCCTCCGCGCTCACCGGTACCACCAGCGAGATCGCGTAGTCCACGTCGCCCGGGGTCAGCGGCGTGATGTAGCTCACGAAGAGCCAGTCGGCCATGGTCACCGACGTGGCGATCGAGTGCGCGCCGCGGATCACGATGCCCGCGTCGGTCTCCTTCACCACCCCCGGATGCAGGAACGGCTCCGGATGCTGGTGCGCCGGCGTGACCCGGTCGATCTGCGGCGGCACGATGGCGTAGGCCAGGTAGAGATCCTCGTCGCGCGCCTTCTCGTAGAAGCGCACCACGTTGTCGCCGAAGCGCCGGCCGCCGCGGTCGAAGAGCTGGCGCCAGCCCGCGAAGCCGGTCAGCACCGAGGCCACGTGGTCCGGCGTGCGCCCCATCAGGCCGTACGAGCCCTCGGCCCAGAAACGATGGACGGCGCGGCGGCGGCCCAGGTCCTCGGCCGAGCGCGGGATCAGCCACATCGCGCCGATGCGCCGGCCGGTGGCCGGATCGACGCACGTGGTGAGGTCGGCCGCGTCCCGGGCCGCGTCGTAGCGCTCCGCGATGCGTCGGGCGGATTCGGCGAAGGCGGGATGCCGGGTCACGTCGTCGACGCGCTGGCCGTCGAGGAACACGGCGCGCCCGTCGCGCAGGCTCGCGAGATATTCTCCGCCACGACGCATGGCCGGACTCTCGCACACCCCTCCGGCGAGGCGCAAGCCGGGCCGCGGGCGCGCGGCCTCAGGGTATGATCGCGCGCGAGAGGATCGCCAGCCCGTGTCCGCCGCGAATCCTGGAGCCTCGAGCGTGTTCGGCGCGCCCGTGCCGCGCAAGGAGGACGCGCGCCTCGTCACCGGCCGCGGCCGCTACGTGACCGATCTCGAGCTCCCACGCATGCTCCACGTGACCTTCGTCCGCAGCGTCCACGCCCACGCCCGGCTCCGCGGCGTCGACACCGCGGCCGCCGCGGCGGCGCCGGGGGTGATCGCGGTGGCGACCGGGGCCGATCCCGACTTCGCCCCGCACCGGGTGCGGGCCCGCTCCGCGCTCCCGAGCTACGTCGAGATCGGCCAGCCGATCCTGGCCGCCGACAAATGCCGGTTCGCGGGCGAGGCGGTCGCCGCGGTGGTGGCCCGCGACCGCTACGCGGCCGAGGACGCCGCCGCGCTCGTCCTGGTCGACTACGAGCCGCTGTCCGCGGTGGTGGACGTGGTCGGCGCTCGCGGGCACGCGGCGGTGGTCCACGACGCGGCCCCGGACAACGTCCTGCTCTCCCGCCGCTTCGAGGGCGGACACGTGGAAGCCGCACTCGCCGGCTCGGCGGTGGTGGTGGAGCGCACCTTCCGCACCAACCGGCAGACCGCCGCGCCGCTCGAAGGGCGCGCCGGCGTCGCGGACTGGAGCGCGGCCGAGGGCAAGCTCACGCTCTGGTCCGGCACCCAGGTCCCGCACCTGGCGCGCCACGGCCTGGCCGAGCTGCTCGGCCTCGCCGAGAGCCGCATCCGCGTGGTGGCCCCGGACGTGGGCGGCGGCTTCGGCATGAAGGCGATCCTCTACCCCGAGGACGTCGCCCTCTGCCTGCTCGCGATGCGCCTTGGCCGGCCCGTGAAGTGGGTGGAGACGCGACACGAAGGGCTCCTGGCCGCGGCCCATGCGCGCGACCATCACTACGCGGTGCGGGCCGGCTTCGATCGCGCGGGCGTGCTGCTCGCCATGGACGTGCACGTGGCCTGCAACGCGGGCGCCTACTCGGTGTACCCGTGGACGGCGGGGATCGAGGCGCTCATGGCCGGCGGCCTGCTGACCGGGCCGTACAAGCTCGCGCACTATCGGTGCCAGGTGGCCGCGCTGGCGACCAACACCGCGCCGGCGGGCCCGTACCGCGGCGTCGCGCGGCCGGCCACCACGTTCGTGATGGAGCGCGTGCTCGACCTGGGCGCGCAGGCGCTCGGGCTCGATCCCGTCGCGCTCCGCCGCCTCAACCTGGTCGGGCCGGCCGATCTGCCCTACACCGCGGCCACGCGCCTGGTGCACGACAGCCCGACCTACGGGGCGTGCTTCGAGCGGGCGGTGGAGGCCATCGGCTACGCCGGCTTCCGCGCCGAGCAGGCGCGGCTCCGGCGCGAGGGCCGCCGCGTGGGCATCGGCTTCGCGAACTACAACGAGCTGACCGGCCTCGGTCAGGCCGCCTCGGCGGGGCCTCGCATGCCGTTCCGCACCGGCCATGAGGGCACGACGGTGCGGGTGGATCCCTCGGGCGCGGTCACGGTGCTCGCGGGGGTGACCTCGCAGGGCCAGGGCACCGAGACCACGGTGGCGCAGATCGTGGCCTCGGAGCTGGGCGTGCCGTTCGCCGCGGTCTCCGTCGTGATCGGCGACACCGACGCCACGCCGTTCGGCCTGGGCGCGTTCGCCTCGCGGCAGGCGGTGATCGGCGGCGGCGCGGCGATGCGCGCGGCCGGCGCGGTGCGGGACAAGACGCTGCGCATCGCGGCGCACCTGCTCGAGGCCGCGCCGGCGGACCTGGAGGCGCGCGACGGCCGCGTCACGGTGCGCGGCGCGCCCGGACGCGCGATCAGCATCGCCGAGGTCGCCCGCGTCGCGCATCTCGAGACGCACCGGCTGCCGCCGGACACCGAGCCCGGCCTCGAGGCCACCCGCTTCTACGATCCCATCCGCGGCACGTTCGCGGCCGGCACGCAGGCGGCAGTGGTCGAGGTGGACGGAGAGACCGGCGTGCTCACGATCCACCGCTACGTCTGCGTCGAGGACACCGGGCGCGTGATCAATCCGCTGATCGTGGAAGGCCAGGTGCAGGGCGCGATCGCGCAGGGCATCGGCGGCGCGCTCCACGAGCACCTGGTTTACGACGAGGCGGGTCAGCTCCTCACCGGTACGCTCATGGAGTACGCCCTGCCCGTCGCGGCCACCATCCCCGAGCTCGTGCTGCACCACGTCGAGGAGCCGGCCGACAACCTGCTGCGGGTGCGCGGCGTGGGCGAGGGCGGCACCCTCGGGCCCGCCGCGGTGATCGCCTCCGCGGTGGCCGACGCCCTGGCCCCGCTCGGCATCGAGCCGAACGAGCTCCCGCTGGCGCCGGCCCGCCTCTGGGCTCAAATTTGCCCATCGCCTCCGCCTTCTTCTATTCTCGACGCAGCGCCATGAAGCTGCGCAGCTTCCTGCTCTCCATCGTGGGCCTGACGCTGGTGCCCCTGCTCGGGGTCGCCGGCATTGCGATCTGGTGGGCCCACCAGGACGAGCGCCGCAATCTCGAGCAGGCGCTGCTCTACCACGCCCGGTCCCTGACCGCGGTGGTGGATCGCGAACTGGAAACCTCGCTCGCGGGCCTGATGGGTCTCGCGACCTCCGACGACCTGGACGCGGTCGATCCGGGGAAGTTCTACGAGCAGGCGCGGCTGGCGCGGGAGGCCTACCGGCGATGGATGACGGTGGCCCTGGTGGACCCGTCCGGAGGGCAGGCGCTCAACCTCGTGCACCCACTCGGCCGTTCGCTGCCGAGCCTGTCCGGGCTCGAGGCGTTCCAGCGCACGATGGAGACGCGCGAGCCGCAGATCTCGAACCTGGTCGTCGATCCCACCACCGCCCGGCGCGTGATCGCGGTCACCTTGCCGCTACTGCGTCAGGGCGCGGTCCGCCACGTGCTGGTCGCCTTCCTGACCCCGGATAGCTTCGCATCGGTGCTGGCCGCGGCCCACATCGCGGGCGGCAACGTCGCCACCATCGTCGATCGCACCGGCGCCATCGTCGCCACCACCCGCGATCCCGACCAGTGGGTCGGACGCCCGGCGGCGGCCCTCGGCGCCCGCGTCCGCGAGCACGAGGAGGACGTCTTCACCGGGCCGTCGCGCGACGGGTCCGCCGCCTACATCGCATTCAGCCGCGCGCCGCAGACGCACTTCACGGTCGCCATCACCGTGCCGCGGGAGCAGCTGGAGGCTCCGCTGCGCCGGTCGCTCGGGCTGCTGTCGGCGGCGGCGGTGGCCGCCTTCGCGCTCTCGCTCGGGCTCGCGACGGTGGCCGGCCGGCGGCTCACCGGACGGCTGCGCCGGCTCACCGGCGCCATCGACGCCCTCGGCCGGGGCGAGCCCATCCCCCCGCTGCCGAAGTTCACGCTCTCCGAGCTGTCGGGCGTGAGCGGGGCTCTGCGGGACGCGATGGCGCTCCTGCAGACGCGCACCGCCGCGCTCCAGGACTCGGAGCAGCGCTACCGCACCAGCTTCGAGCGCAACCCGGCCGGGATGTGCCTGGCCATGGCGGACGGGCGCATCGTGGACTGCAACGACGCCTTCGCCCGCATCCTGGGCTACGAGCGGCGGGCCGACGTGCTGGCCGCCAACATCGCCGACCTGTACGTGCAGCCCAAGGAGCGCGAGGCGCTGCTCGAGCGCGTCAAGGCGGCGGGCACCGCGGTCAACGAGGAGATCCAGATGCGCCGGCGCGACGGCCGCCTCATCTGGGTGCTCGTGAGCGTGGTGCGCGACTCGGGCGCCCCCCGCGGCGACCTCGAGACCACCCTCATCGACATCACCGAGCAGAAGACCGCCGACGAGCTGCGCACCATCGCCCGGCTCGCCAACGGCGCGGCCCACGAGATCAACAACCCGCTCACGCTGGTGATCGGCCGCCTGGAGATGTTGCGGGACGATGCGGAGCTGGCCCCCGAGCTGCGGCTGCGCATCACCCACATCCACGCCGCCGCCGAGCGCATCCGCGAGATCGTGGTGGACATGAACCACCTCACCCGCGTGCAGCTCTACGAGCACACCGGCAGCGGCTTGCCCGAGATGATCGACATCCGCAGATCCGCGGCCGCGTCCGGGGGCGAAGCGGAGCCGCCCGCCTGACGTCGCCGCCCACCGGAGCGCGCGGGACGCCTGCCGTACGATGGCACCCGGCTCCGGCGCCGGCCTCGCGGCTCGGGCCATTCGGGAGCGCGGCCGCGGGCATCGTACCCGACCCGCCGCGTTGAGGTGGGTTTGGAGCGAACGGGGCCCGGTCGTCACCGCGCCGCGTCCACCCGACGTTATCGCCCGTGCTGATCGGAGGTTGGCCGCATCGCGCGTCGCGTCGACCCGAATCGCGAGCCCGCGCGTTCGCGGCGCGGCGACGCCGGCACCCCCTGGTGGCACCGTTGATGCGGTCGTGCACTCCCGACGAGTGACCCGCGGTGAAGCGCTCACGAGGGGAGGACAGGGCGATGAACGAGACTCGACGGGCTATCGGGATTGGCGCATTCGTGGTCCTGGCCCTCGGGACGGCCTGGGCGCTGGAGCATCGAGCGGCGCTTCGGGCGGAGCAGGGCACGACCCCGCCGGCCGCGGTGACGCCGCCTCAGAGCTCGGGCGCCGTGCCGGCGACCGCGCCCGAGCCGCAGCCGGAGTACGATCGCTCCGACCTTCAGCTGATGCAGGGCTAGCCCGCGGGCTCGTCCCGGGACGCGCGCGGGTCAGCTGCGCTCGGAGCCGACGACCGAGACGAAGGACACGCACTCGCCCGGGGCGCCACCCAGATTGTGCGTGAGGGCCAGCTTGCGGCCGCGCGCGACGCTGGCGATCTGGCGCTTGCCCGCCTCGCCGCGCAGCTGCAGCCACGCCTCGAAGAGCATGCGCAGGCCGGAGGCGCCGATCGGGTGGCCGAAGGACTTGAGCCCGCCGTCCGGGTTCACCGCGAGCTCGCCCTCGAGGTCGAAGGTGCCGTTGAGCACCTCCTTCCACGCGGTGCCCCGCTGCGCGAATCCCAGGTCCTCCATCAGCACCAGCTCGGTGGGCGTGAAGCAATCGTGCACCTCGGCCATCGCCAGCTCGGCGCGCGCGTCCTTGATGCCGGCCTGCGCGTAGGCGTCGGTGGCGGAGGCGACCACCTCGGGGAACGTGGTGTAGTCGTAGTCGGGATCGATCGGCCCGGTGGCCGGCCCCGCGATGAACGACAGCGCCTTCACGAAGAGCGGCTTGTCGGTGTACTTGTAGGCGTCCTCGGCGCGTACGATCAGCGCGGCGGCCGAACCGTCGGACACCCCGGAGCAGTCGAAGATGCCGAGCGCCCCCGCCACCTGAGGCGAGCAGGCGATGACGTCCTTCGCGACTTCCTTCCGGAACTGGGCGCGCGGATTCAGCGCCCCGTTCTTGTGGTTCTTCCAGGCGATGCGGGTCATCGCCTCCTTGAAGGTGGCCTCGTCCACGCCGAACTTCTTGCAGTAGGCGGGTGCGAGCAGGCTGAAGGTGGCGGGCGCGGTGAGGCCGGCGCGCGTGCCGTCCTCGGGCGCGCCGATCGACGGCAGCCCGGAGATGCCGGAGTCCTTCAGCTTCTCCACCCCGATGGCCATCGCCAGGTCGTAGGCGCCGGAGGCCACCGCGTAGCAGGCGTTGCGGAAGGCCTCGGAGCCGGTGGCGCAGTAGTTCTCGAGCCGGCTCACCGGCTTGTAGGCCAGCTTGAGCGGGCGGGACAGGGTGAGGCCGCTCTGCCCGGAGAAGAGCGTGCCGAGCCAGAACGCGTCCACCGCGTCGATCGGCACGTTGGCGGAGTTGAGCGCGTCCTGCGACGATTCCACGAGGAGGTCGCTGACGCTCTTGTCCCAGCGCTCGCCGAAGCCGGTGCAGCCCATGCCGACGATCGCCACGCGGTCCCGAATCCCGTTGCTGGCCATGTGAAGCCTCCTGTCGACGACGCGTCCGGTGGTTTCCGCTACCCGCGCATTGTAGCCGTATTCGATCGCCCGACGCCAGGTCTCGAGCCGGTCAGGACGCGGGTGCCCGCAGGGCCACCGCGTTGAACACCGGCACCGGCTTGAGGAAGCCCTTGAGGGTGAGAGTGCCCACGTCCTCGAGATCGACAACCTCCTCGAGCATGCCGGCCACGCGCGACGACACGAGGATCTGCCCGCCCCGGGCCTCGCCGCACAGCCGCGCGGCCAGGTTGGTGACGGTGCCGATCGCGCCGTAGTCCCAGCGCCCCTCGAATCCGATGGCGCCGATGGTGGCGTAGCCCTGGGCGATCCCGACTCCCAGCGCCAGGTCGTGGCCCCGCTTGCGCCAGCCGACCGAGAGGCGATGCACGCGGTCACGCATGGCGAGCGACATGCGGATCGCCCGCTCCGCCGGATCATCCACCGGCACCGGATCGTTGAAGAAGATCATCATGCCGTCCCCGGTGAACCGCTCGAGGGTGCCTTCGTGCTCGAGGATGAGCGTGCCCATCTCGGCGTGATATTCACGCAGGACGCCCATGACCTCTTCCGGCTCCGCGGTCTCGGCGAAGGCGGTGAAGCCGCGCAGGTCGAGGAAGACGACGGTGACCTCGCGCCGGTGAGTCTTCAAGGGGTCGTCCGCGCCGCCGGCCACGATGAGCTCGGCGAGCTGCGGCGAGAAGAATCGCCTCAGCCGGCCGAGCTGCTCGAGCTGGCCCACCTGATCCGCCACGCGGCGCTCGAGCGTCCGGTTCCACTCCGCGCGCTCCTCCGCGAGCGCCTGGACCGTGTCGTGGAGGTGCTTGATGCGCAGCATCGACTTCACCCGCGCCACCAGCGCGGCCTGGTCCACCGGCTTGGTGAGGTACTCGTCGCCGCCCGCCTCGAGCCCGGCCACGATGTCCTTCGGGTCCGACTTGGCGGTGACCATGATGATCGGGATGAACGGGATCGACGCGTCGGCCCGCAGGCGCCGGCAGACCTCGAACCCGTCGAGCTTGGGCATCATCACGTCCAGCAGGATGAGGTCGGGCTGCGTGGCCGGGACGGCGGCGAGCGCCTCCTCGCCGTCGCTCGCGGTCACGATGTCGTAGCCGTGAGCGGCCAGGCGCGCTTGCAAGATGTGCACGTTCGCCGGCGTGTCGTCCACGATCAGGATCCGAGACGGAGTTCTCACCGTGAGCGCTTCCCTCTCATCCCAGGTAGCTGCGAATCTTGGCCAGCAGCTCGCGCGGGACGAACGGCTTGGTGACGTAGGCGTCGCACCCGGCCTCGAACGCCTTGACGTCGTCGCCGCTCAGCGCGTAGGAGGTGACGACGATGATCGGGATGTGCCGGAGGTCGGGATTGGCCTTGATCCGTCGTGTCGCCTCGTAGCCGTCCAGGCCCGGAAGCTGGATGTCCATGAGGATGAGATCGGGGCGCTCCTTCTCCGCCATGGCCACCCCGTCCTCGCCGGTGAGGGCCTCGATCATCTCGAAGCCCGCGCTCTGAAGGAGCAGGCGCAGGATGCGACGGTTCTCCTCGTGGTCCTCGATGGCCAGGATCCGCTTGCTCATGCGCGCTCCGCCGGCCGCTCCACCCGGAGCGGCACCGTGAAGGAGAAGGTCGACCCCTGCCCGGGCGCGGACTCCACCCAGAGGCGTCCGCCGTGCAGCTCGACGATCCGCTTCGAGATGGCGAGGCCGAGCCCGCTCCCGCCCTTCCGGCGGGTGCTGGAGCTGTCGACCTGCTGGAACTCCTCGAAGATCCGCTGCTGGTCGGCTTCCGAGATGCCGGGACCGGTGTCCGAGACCGCGACCAGGAACGACCCCTCCGCGACGCGCGCCTCGATCGACACCTGACCGGCGTCGGTGAACTTGATGGCGTTGCCGACCAGGTTCATCAGGACCTGGGTCAGCCGGCGCTCGTCGCCCCGCCCGGGCGGGAGATCGATCGGGACCATCGCTTTCAGGGAGAGCTTCTTCCCCGCCGCGAGGGACTCCACCGCCGACGCCACCGCGTGGACGATCTCCCCCATCGCGTAGTCCCCCAGGGAGAGGGTGAGCTGCCCCGCCTCGATCCGCGACAGGTCGAGCACGTCGTTGATGAGGCCGAGCAGATGCTGCCCGTTGCTCTTGACCCGCTCGAGCGTGTCTCGGATCGCGTCCGGCACGTCGCCGAAGATGCCGTCCAGGATCAGGTCGGTGTAGCCGAGGACGGCGTTCATCGGGGTCCGCAGCTCGTGGCTCATGTTGGCGAGGAACTGAGACTTGTGCCGGCTCGCCAGCTCCAGCTGCTGGCTCTTGTCCTGGATCTCCTGGAACAAACGCGCGTTCTCGACGGCCACCGCCGCCTGGGCCGCGAAGGAATGGAGGAGCTCCACGGTGTGGGCGGCAATCGGCGCCCGGGTCACGCGGTTGTCGGCGCTGAGGACGCCCACCGTCCGCCCGCGCGCGATCATCGGACTCACCAGAAAGGCCTTGAGCCGGAGCGCGGCGATCTCCGAGTACGGGGGACGCAGGCGATACCGCTCGGGCACCGGGTGGGCCTCGTCGAACAGGCACGGCTCACCGTCCTCGTAGACCGCGGCCAGCGCCCCCGCCTCGGCGAACGGGATGGTCACGCCGAGCAGGGGCCGGTAGTCGCTCTCCGTGAGCCCGGCTCCGGCGCTGACGATAAGACCATCGCCGCCGGGGCTGGGCGTCCAGATGTAGAGGTGGTCGAGGCCGACGACCTGCCGGGCGGCGTCGAGGACTCGCGTGAGCTGCTCGGCGAGCGACAGCGGCTCCTGGAGCGCCGTCGAGAGCCGGTACAGCTGCTCCTGGTTGCGCGAGAGCTGCTCGAGAGCCCGGCTCTTCTCGTCGATCTCCCGGAAGAGCCGCGCGTTCTGGATGGCGATGACCGACTGGGTCGCGAAGGTCTGGAGGAGGTTCACGACCGGCTCCGGAAACGTCCCCGCCGTCTTGCGCCGGACCACCAGCGCGCCGATCACGTGGCTCTCCCGGAGGAGCGGAACCGCGAGCAGGGCACGATAGCCGGCCTGTAACACGAACGGCAGCGGGTAGCCCGGCGCGTGCTCGAGGTCCGGGATCTGCACGGCGGCACGGCGGGTCGCCGCCTGGCCGACCACGGTCTCTCCGATCCGGATGTGCGACTGGCGGAGGGCCTCCACCAAGTCTTCGCCGATTCCGTAGTTCGCCCGCGGCACGAACACTCGAGCCGTCTCGTCGAACTCATAGATCGTGCCGGCGTCACCCTGCGAGAGATCGACCGCGTGCGAGACGATGCTGGTGAGGACGGCCTGGATGTCCAGGCTTCGACTGACCGCCTGTCCCACCTCGCCGAGCGCCCGCAACTCATCCACGGAGCGCGTCAGCTCGTGGGTTCGCTCCTGCAGCTCCTTGAACAGCCGGACATTCTCGACCGCGATGACCGCCTGGTCGGCGAAGGTCTGGAGCAGCTCGATCTGCTTGTCCGGGAAGTGTCCCGGCTCGGTCTTGTGGACGTTGATCGTGCCGATCGGGAGTCCATTGCGAACCATCGGCACCGCCAGGAGGCTGCGGAACGCAGTCGCCCGCGCGATGTCCCGATGCCGGTACTCGGTGTCCGCCTCCACGTCCGGTATGTGCACGACGGCGCCGGTCAATATGGCCCGGCCGGCCGCGAAATCACGGCCCACGCGACTGGGATACACGCGGCGAAACGCATCGGCCCCCTCCTGGCTGACATGCGCGTGCGCGGAGAGGTGGAGGATCTCGCCGTCCAGGGTCGTGACGATGCTGCTGGCGGCACCGCACAGCCTCATCGCCGCTTCGGCGATGGTGTCGAACACGGGTCGAACGTCGGTCGGCGAGCTCGACATCACGCGCAGGATCTCGCTCGTCGCCGTCTGCCGGGCGAGCGTCTCGTTGAGGTCGCGATTGGCCTCGGCCAGCTCCCGCGTGCGCGTCTCTACCTTCTGCTCCAGCCCCTCGTAGGACTCCTTGAGGCTCGCGGCCATCTGGTTGAACGACGACGCGAGGCCCTCGATCTCGTCGCCGGTCCGGAGCTGGATCGGCTGGTCGAGCGTGCCGGCTCCGATACGCGTCGCGCCCTCCTGCAGCACGCGGATCGGCGCGATCATGCGCCGCGCGAGGAGCAGGCTCGCCAGGACGGAGAGGAGCAGGCCCAGCACGAAGATGACGACGCTCCGGACGATCGGGGCCCGCAGCGGGGCATAGGCGTCTGCGGCGGGACGTTCCACGAAGACGAGCCAACCGAGCGAGCCGATCGGGGCGTGCGCGGACAGGATCTGGCCGCCGCCGAACCCGCTAGCGGCCACCGCCACCTGCGCGTCGTCTCCCACCCCGGGCCGCCCGGCCCGCGCGGACCTCACTCGGGCCAGCGAGGAGAGATCCTGGTCCGTCCGCAAGCCCTGGCCGTCCGGGGGGGCAATGAGATGATCGCGGGAATCCACCACATAGGCGTAGCCACCCGGGCCGACCTCGATCTGCGACATCATCTTCTGCACGGGGCCCAGGCTGACCTCGGCCGTTGTCACCTCGACCGCGTACTTGCCGACGGGGATGGCCAGGGTCGAATACGGCTCGGACTCGTTCTTCAGGTAGACGGGACTCCAGTAGGTCTTCCCGGTCTTCGCCTCGAGGAACTTGGGCGCCCGGGAGAAGTCCTCCTGACTGCCCACCACGTCGAGGTCCAGCCGAGAGACGCGCAGCTGCTCCTTGCCGGACAGATCCAGGTAGCTGAGCTCGCTGATGGCGGGGACGTTGCGAAGGACCCGGACGAAGTCGAGTGCGCGCTGATCGGCGAGGGCGGCCCCGAGCCCTTCCCGGAACCCGAGCTTGGCCGGGCCCACCTGACTGGCGTCCGGGTCGTCGGAGGCGGTCCGGGTCGTCTCCCGCACCTGCTGCTCGATCTCCTTCAGGAACTGCTGGATGCGACCCGCCGCCGCCACCGCCTTCGCCCGCTCCTCCCGCACGATGGCCCGCTGGGTCTCACGGTACGAGAAGTAGAGCTGGACCAGGCTCGCCGCCATCAGCACCCCGCCCACGAGGACGAGGAGCACCATCACGTACTTGCGGAAGAGGCGCCCGCGGCGGGCGGGCTTCGTCATCGGCGGAAGGCGTCCGCTCGGAGCATGATCTTTCGCGGCACGGTGAGACCGAGGAGGTCCGCGGTCTTGAGGTTCACGGCGAGATCGATCTTTTCCGCTCCCTCGACGGGCACGTCACTCGGCCTGGCCCCCTTCAGGATCTTGGCCACGAGGGTCGCGGCCTGGACACCCTGGGCGTAGTAGTCGGGCCCGTACGACACGAGGCCGCCGTATCCGACCCAGAGCGCGGTGCCGAAGATGACGGGAATGCGCAGGCTCGTGGAGCGCTCGATCGCGGCCACCGCCAGGTCCGGATCCGAGCCTTCCGGCAGGAGGACCGCGTCGCCGCGCCGCAGCTCGCCGAGTGCCCGCCTCAACCCGGCGGTGTCCGGCACGCCCTTCGGCACGACCTCGAGCTTCATGCGCGGCGCCGCGTCGAGGGCCCTGACCACCATCGGCCGCGTCCCCGGATCGAGGTCGTAGTAGATGAGCCACACCCGGCGCACGGCCGGAGCGAGCGTCGTCAGGACCTCCAGGCGCTTCGCCGCGAGCTCGGTTTGCAGGCTCGAGACCCCCGTCACGTTGCCTCCCGGCCGGCCAAGCGCCCGGACGAGACCCGCGGCCACCGGATCACCCACCAGGGTGAACACGATGGGCACGGTCTTGGTCGCCTCCTTCGCGGCCTGCGTCGCGGCGCCCTGGCTCGTGAAGATCAGGTCGACCCCGCTCTGGACCAGCGCCTCCGCGGCCGCCGGCATCGCGTCGAGCTTCCCCGCGGTGAAGCGGATGTCGAACGTGACGTCACGCCCGTCTTCGAGGCCAAGCTCGCGGAGCCCCGCCTTGAGCCCTTCCACCGTGGGATGACTCGCCGCCCATGCGGCATTGAGGACCCCGATCCGGAAGGGTCGCCGAGGCGGCTGCGGTGTCGGCTGGGCCTGAGCCGTGAGCGCCCACGCGCAGGCGGCCAGAGCGGCCGCGACCAAGCAGAGCCGGAGCGCTCTCATCCCGCCACGAGCTGATGGTATGCGCCCTCGGCCACGCGGTCCCACGGGGTGATCAGCGCCTGGAACTTCGTGTAGGAGGCGTGCACCTTGCGAGTCATGGGCGTCTTCTGCGACTCCTCCCGGACGACCTCGGCCGCGAGCTTCCGGAGATCGCGCAGCACCGGGAGCGGAAACTGCAGGACCTCGACCTTGCCCTTGAACTCGGTCTTGAGCTGCTGGAGCGCGATCGCGTTCTTCGTGTTGTGCTCCGCCAGGCCGTACACCTGGCCGGCGGCCGTCGCATGGTCGAGCATCCGCCGGAGGTCGATGGGCAGCGCCTCGTACGCCTTCTTGTTGAAAGCAAAGTCCAGTGTGGTCCCCGGCTCGTGCCAGCCCGGGTAGTAGTAGTAGCGGGCGGTCCGGTGGAGGTTGATCTGCATGTCGTAGTGCGGCCCGATCCATTCGGCGGTGTCGATGGTGCCTCGCTCCAGCGCGGCGTAGATCTCGTTGCCGGGTGTGAGAACCGTCGTGGCCCCCGCTCTCGCGTAGACCTTGCCCCCGAGGTTCACGATCCGCATCCGGAGTCCCTTGAAGTCGGCGGTCGTGGTGACTCTCTTCCGAAACCATCCGGCCATCTGAGGGGCATTCGACATGGCGGGGCGTGGCACGAGATTGAAGGGCGCGTACGCCTCCTCCATGAGCTTGAGGCCATCACCCTGGTAGTACCAGGCGGCCATGCCCTGCGGGTTCATGCCGAATGGAATGGTGGCAAACCATTCGATGGCGGGCTCCCGGTCGTTCCAGTACTGGGGAGACCCCATGAACGCCTGGATGGTGCCCTTGGAGGTTGCCTCGAAGCACTCGAGCGGTGGCATGATCTGGCCGCCCGGGAAGACCTCGATGTGGAATCGCCCGCCGCTGGCCTCCTCGACGATCCGGCCGAGGCGTTGAGCCGCGGCCAGCAGGATGTCGAAATCCGGTGTGAAGCCCGTCGACATGCGCCACTGGACCTTCGGCTGCGCGATGACGTTGGGCGCGTCGACGATGGCGCCGGCCACCGCGGCCGCCACCAGCCCGCTCCCGGTTGCGATGAACCTGCGCCGTTCGGTCGTCACTCGATTGATCTCCTCATGTCGCCACGAGCCGGTGGTAAGCGCCTTCCGCCACGTGGTCCCAGGGACCGACAAGCGTCTGGAACTTCGCGAATGAGGCGTGGACCCTCCTGGCCATGGGACTCTTCTCGGATTCCTCCCTGACGACTTCAGCGGAGAGCTTTTTGAGATCGCGCAGCACCGACGCCGGAAGCGGAAGCACCTTGACCTTGCCCTCGAACTGGGTGTTGAGCTTCTCCAGCGCGATCGCGTTCAAGGCATGGAAGTCGCTGAGGCCATAGACCTGCACGGCCGCGGCGGCATGGTCCAGTGTCCGTCGCAGATCGACCGGAAGGCCATCGTACGCCTTCTTGTTGAAGACGAACTCGGTCGTTGTCCCTGGCTGGTGCCATCCGGGGTAGTAGTAGTATCGGGCGGTCCGGTGGAGACCGAGGATCATGTCGTCGTGTGGTCCGAGATACTCGGACGTGTCGATGACTCCACGCTCGAGGGCGCCGTAGATCTCGGACGCCGGCAGCGTGATGACCGTAGCGCCCGCCCGGGCGACGACCTTGCCCCCGAGGCCAGGGATACGCATCTTGAGCCCTTTGTAGTCCGCCATCGTGGAGATCTTCTTCCTGAACCATCCGCCCATCTCCGGACCGCTTTGGTTGCCGGGACGCGGCACGAGGTTGAAGGGCGCGTAGGTCTCCTCCCAGAGCTTGAGCCCGTCACCCTGGTAGAGCCAGGCGGCCATGCCCTCGGGGTTCAGGCCGAATGGGACGGTCGTGAACCACTGGGCCGCCGGCTCCTTGGCATCCCAGAACAGCCCCGCCGCATGGAACGCCTCGATCTTGCCCTGGGACGCGGCGTCGAAGCACTCGAACGGCCCCATGATCTGCCCGGCCGGGAACACCTCGATCCTGAACCGCCCGCCGCTCATCTCCTCGACCACCTTCGCCAGCCGCTGGGCCGAGCCCTGGTACACATCCAGTGCAGCCGTCCAGGCGGTGGACATGCGCCACTGGAACTTCGGCTGCGCGATGACGGTGGGCGCGTCGACGATGGCGGCCGCGGCGGCCGCCACCACCCCGCCCGCCGTCGCGATGAACCTGCGGCGCTCGGTCATCCGGCCGTGGTCCTCACCCGACGATGAGGTGGCGGTACGCGCCTTCCGCGACGTGGTCCCACGGCCCCACCAGCGCCTGGAACTTCGTGAACGAGGCATGCACCTTGCTGGCCATGGGCGTCTTCTCCGATTCCTCCCGGATCACGTCGCCGGACACCTTTCGCAGATCGCGCAGGACGGGCGCGGGGAGCTGGACCACCTCGACCTTGCCCTTGAACTCGGACCGGAGCTGCCCGAGCGCGATCGAGTTCTTCGTGTGGAAATCGGTGAGGCCGATGATCTGGACGGTCGCGGTGGCATAGTCGAGCGCCCACCGCAGATCCGCGGGGAGGGCGTCATAGGCCTTCCGGTTGAAGCTGAACTCCGTCACCGTCCCGGGCTCGTGCCAGCCCGGATAGTAGTAGTAGCGCGCGGTCTTGTGCAGCCCGAGCGTCATGTCGTCGTGGGGTCCGATCCACTCGGAGGCATCGATCACTCCCCGCTCGAGGGAGGCGTAGATGTCGGCGGCCGGCGTGAGGACCGCGGTGCCGCCGACCTTGGTCACGACCTTGCCGCCGAGGCCGGGAATGCGCATCTTGAGTCCCTTGAAGTCGCCGATGGTGTTGATCTTCCTCCGGAACCAGCCAGCCATCTGCGGGGCGATCGCCGGACCGGGGCGCGGCACCAGGTTGAACGGCCCGTATGCTTCCTCCCAGAGCTTCAGACCATCGCCGTGGTGGTACCAGGAAAGCATTCCCTCGGGGTTCATCCCGAACGGCACGGTGGAGAACCAGTCGAAGGCGGGCTCCCGGTTCACCCAGTAGTACGGGGCGCCCATGAAGGCCTGGATGGTTCCCTGCGCGGTGGCGTCGAAGCACTCGAATCCCTTCATGATCTGGCCACCCGGGAAGACCTCGATCCGGAGCCGCCCGCCGCTCGTGCGCTCCACGATGCTGGCCAGCGTCTGAGCCGAGCCCTGCAGCATGTCGAGCGCTGGCGTCCAGGTGGTGGACATGCGCCACTGGATCTTCGGCTGGGCGATGACGCTGGGAGCGTCGATGGCGGTGGCGGCGACCGCCGCGACCAGCCCACCCGATCTGGCGATGAACCTGCGCCGTCCGCTCTTCACGTGGCCTCCTCCTGGTCGATGGTGCCGTCCGAATTCCCGACCCGCCGAACGTACGATGCGAGGGAAGCGCGCCTTTCGACCACGCCGGTCAGGTCAGAGGCCATCGTGGCTGGTGTCTACCGGGGACACGCCGTGGGTGCGCCGCAGAGAGCCGGACCGATAGCGGTGTGGACCAAAAAACTGCGCGGAGTGTAGGACACGCCCCGCGAGGTGTCAAGAATCGCAGCCCGGCTACGCGGCCGACGGTCGCGCCTTCCAGAAATAGTTGTGCACCTCGCGAGCAGTCATGAGCCGGCGGAACGTCATCTCGACCCGGTTGCCGATCTTCACCGCGGCGGGGTCCACGTCGGTCAGCTCGCAGGTGAAGCGGCCGCCGCCCTCGAAGTCGAGCACGCCCACCACCACCGGCGGCGACAGCGAGTAGGCCAGCCGGTCCACCGTGTAGGTGGCGATCGTCGCGGGCACGTCGGCCATGCGCTCGGCGGTCATGCGGTCCACCGCGCGGCACTTGAGACACACGCGCGTGGGCGGCAGGTGCCGCGTGCCGCACGCCTGGCAGCGGCTGCCGGTGAAGCCGAACTTCCAGGCCTCCGCCCGGAACGCGGGCGGCGCCGCCGGCGCCTGCGGATCGGGCCGGCGCGGCGGCTCGCGCTTGAGGAAGCCACGCCAGGTGAGGAACGCCGCGTACGACACCTTGCCGCCGGCCTTGACCTGCTCCGCCACCGACACCCGCTGGCGATGACGCGCCAGCGCCGCGGTCGCCCGCCAGATCGTCACGTCGCAGCCGTCGGCCAGTGAGACCAGCATGAGCAGATCGTCGGCCTGGGCGCGATCGAGCGCGTCGGCCAGCAGCAGCCCCGCGTGCGCCGCGCCGGTATTGCCCACCGTGCCGGTGAGATCGTCGCCCAGCGCCTCGGGCTTGGCGCCTACCCCCGCGGCCGCGCGCTTGTTGGCGCGCCCGTGCGGCCCGGCGACCAGCACGTGGGCGAGGGCGCCGCCGGTGACGCCGGCCTGCTCGAGCGCGCTCGCGACCGCCGCCTCCGCGAGCGGCACGTAGGCGTGCTCGCCGAAGCGCTCCTCCCACTGCCGCGACGCTGCGTCTCCCGGCATTCGCCAGCGCTCGAGGAACTCGGCGGTGACCGACGCCGCGGCCACCGGCTCGGCCAGCACCGGTGCGTCGGCATCCCCCGCGGCCAGCAGGAACGCGGCCGCCGCGTCGCCGCCTTCCCGCTCGTCGGCGCCGCCCGGCAGGCCCGTCCTGATGTCCGACAGCACGACCAGGGTCGGCCGCCCGGCGTCCATCGCCGAGCGCAACGCGCCGGCGGCCGAGCGGATCGAGCCAAGCATGTCGTAGGCCATCGCCGACTCGTCCAGCCCGAGGGCGGCGTGGATCGCGGTCGCGTTGGTCTTGTCGAGATACGCGGGGTCGGCGGTCGCGAAATACACCGCAGCGGGCGCCGTCTTCGGGGCCGAGCGCAAGGCGGCGCGCGCCGCCTCCACGCCCATCGAGGTCGTGTCCTCATCGTAGGAGGCCACCACCCGGATCCCGCGGCCGCCGCCGCTCCCCAGGGCCTCGCCGATGAGCTTGCGGTCGAGGCGGTAATACGGGAGATACGCGCCGTAGGCCACGATGCCGTTCATGGATGTGCCGAACGTACCACATATAACGGCGCGTGAGCCAGCCATGCGGGCCCTGAACGCCCCGATGGGTGTCGGGACACCCAGAATAGGCAAAGCTTTCCCCAACTGCACGTCGGCGGTCACCGTCGCAGAGCCTGAGCCGCATTGCAATCCACGCCTGAATCTCGTTGGCATGTTGCTGGCATTCTGGATCTGCGAGACCATTCGAAACGCTGCTTGTGATGATCACGCCTCTCACCAGGAAGTCACGATGAACGCGACGGATCGTCCCCTCGTCAGCGTCATCGTCACGTTCTATAACCAGGCGGAGTTCGTCGCGGCGGCACTCGACGGTGTGCTCGCCCAGAGCTACCGTCCCGTCGAGGTCATCGTGGTGGACGACGGCTCCACCGACGACACGCTACGCGCCTGTGCCGCATACGATGGCCGCATTACTGTGATCCACCAGGACAACGCCGGTCCGTCCGGTGCTCGCAATGCCGGTCTCCGGCGAGCCCGCGGCTCGTTGGTGGCCTTCCTCGACGGCGACGACATCTGGACGCCCGAGAAGCTCGAGGCCCAGGTGGAAGCCTCCCTGCGCCATCCAGAATCGGGGCTCGTGGCCGTCGACGGCGAGGCCTTCGACACGGCGGGGATCACCCGGGACACGCTGTACGGGGCCGGCCTCGTCCAGCTGATGCAACCATCGAATGGGCGCTTCTTCACCGCCCGATGCTTCGACATGCTGCTGGACGGCAAGTTCAGCTTCATCACGACTCCCTCGCAGGTGATGATTCCCATCGCGGTGTTCCGTGAAGTCGGAACCTGGAACCCTCGCTTCCGGGTGAACGCCGACTACGAGCTCTACCTGCGCATCGCGGCGCGCCGGCCATTCACCTTCCTCAAGGAGAAGCAGGTGCGCTACCGGATCAATCCCGCGGGATTGTCGGGTCCCGAACCCGGCCGTTCCTTCAGCTGGGTGGAGGAGAAACCCGCGGTCTTTCGCTCGATCGCCGGCAAGGACCGACGGCGCGCTGGCCGTCTCATCAGCGAGCTGACCCGGGACACCGTGAAGCGCGCGTACGATCTGGGCAAGGAAGGCCACCGGCGGTTCGCCAACCGCTTTCTCGTGCGCTTTGCGCTCCGCACTCGTCGCCCTCACCTCGTGCTCCCGTATCTCGTGGGGCTCTGGTGTCCCTCCGGCGTGCGCACGTGGCTTCGCGGAGCGGTCCGGCGCTTCACCAGGCCGGAATTCTGATGGATCGCCGCGCGTGGTGAGGGCCCCGGGGCTCGCACACCGCTTCAATTCGACATCATCGCGGCGGTGATCTTCGCGGCCATGATCATCGCCAGCTGGGCTCCGCGGGCGGGCGGGTCGCTGGCTTTCCGCTGGGACGGCGCGGTCTACTACGCTCTTGGCACCTCGCTCGCGGAGGGCATGGGATACATAGGCCCGCTGGCGTCGCAGCCCGGAAGCCGCTCATGAAGCTGCTGATCGTCATTCCCGCGCTGAACGAGGAGCAGAGCATCGAGAGCATCATCCGACGATCGCTGGAGGCCCGCGCGCACATCATGGAGCGCTCGCCCGTGACCGCGGTGGAGATCACGGTGGTGAGCGACGGCTCGACGGACCGCACGGTGGAGCTTGCGCGCCGCTACACCGACTCGGTCAAGCTCATCGCGTTCGAGCGGAACCGAGGATACGGCGCCGCCATCAAGGAGGCCTGGCGGCAGTCCGACGCCGAGCTCCTCGGGTTCCTCGACGCCGACGGAACCTGCGATCCGCAGTTTTTCGCCGACCTGTGCCGGACGCTCGTGAGCGAGCGGGCCGACCTGGTGCTGGGCTGTCGCCTGAACGAGACCAGCCAGATGCCCCTGGTCCGTCAGATCGGCAATCGGGTCTTCGCCGCCCTGCTCCGCAGCCTCTCCTCGTCCCGCGTTCGCGACACCGCCAGCGGCATGCGCGTCGTTCGACGTTCGAGCGTTGCCCGGCTCCTGCCCCTCCCCGACGGCCTCAGCTTCACCCCCGCGATGACGGCGCGGGCGGTGCTGGGGAGCCCGGTAAAGATTCTCGAGATCGACATGCCGTACCACGAGCGGGAGGGCGAATCGAAGCTCCGGCTGGGCCGGGACACCGCGCTCTTCCTGCGGGTCATCCTGGAGGCCGCGTTCCTCTACCGACCTTCACGTCCGCTGGCGATCCTGGGCGTGATCGCCTTCGCGGTGGCCGCGGCATGGATGATGCGACCTATCCTGTACTATGCGGAGCACCACCGGGTGCAGGAGTGGATGATCTACCGCTTCCTCGTCAGCCAGGTTCTCGGGACGATCGCCGCGCTCTTCCTGTGCGCCAGCTATCTGACCGCGAAGATCGTCCGGATCGCGCTGCCCGCCCGCGAGCGCTCGCGGGACCGGGTCGGGGCTCCGCTCTCCAGGAGCCGGCTGCTCTGGCTCGTCCCCGCCGGGTGTTTCCTCGTGGGCGGGGCCCTCGTCCTCGCGAGCTTTCTCGAGCTGGTCCGGACCGGCGAGACCTACGAGCACTGGTCGCGGTTCGTCGCCATGTCCTTCTTCTGGTCGATCGCATCCATCTTCGCGGTGACCCTGGTCATCGACTACGTCCTCGACTTGCTGGCCGCCCAGCTCGCCTACGATCGGGAGACCGACCAGGCCGGTATCGCGCGCCCGCGCGATCGGCCGGGGGCCTGACGCGGTTTGGGGTCACCGGCCATCGCTGGCGGTCGGGCTCCCACGCGCCCGGCCCCAGGTGAATCGCGCGCCCGTCCGTGGCCGGAAGACGCTGAGCCGGGCGGCATCTCGTCGGCTCTCGCCCATGAGCCTGGCGTTGGTCCGAAGCCACGATTCCTCCGGGGCCGGCTCTCCAACCGCGTGAATCCTGACCAGGATCACCGTCGCGCGTCCCTCGGTGAGCGCTTCGACATCGGCCGGCACGCGCCGCTCGCCGAGCTGGCCGACCCACGACGCCACCGCGGTGGCGTCGGTCATGTAGCGAGCGATCCCCAGCACCCCCGATGGGATCGAATGCACCAGGACCAGATCCTCGGGGCTCACCGTGGCGCTTAGGCTCGTGGCAACCTCCCGGTAGGGCTCGAGCTCACGGACGGGAATGGTGAGAATCCCCCGGACCGCCGAGCTCCAGCCGAGCAGGATCGCCAGCAGCACCGCGACACGCAGCACCGGTCGAAGCCGGCTCAGGCCGACTGCAGCAATCACGAGCACGCCCGGCAGGCCGGCCAGCGCATAGCGCGGGATCGCCGCCGTATTCGTCCCCATCATGAGGTCGAACACCACCGGCCCCGTGCACGCGGTGCCGACCCACAGCCACACCAGCCCGCGGCCATCGGCGAAGAGCCGGCGCCGGAACGCCAGCGCGAACGCCACCGCCGCCGCCGCGAACCCGAGCGCGGCCAGCCATCGCAAGCGGGGCGCGCTGGCCCAGAACCCTTGACCGGACACGAAGCTCCAGACCAGCCACAAGGCAGCCACGAGGGAGCGGCGGAGGTCGGCCGGGGCGTAGAGCCAGTACCAGGTCACGCGCCATCGGCCGAGCGTCTCCGGCACCATGGCGTACCAGGGCGCCACGAGCAGGCACGTGATGACGGCCCCGCCGACAAACCAGGCTCGCCGGATCCGGCCGGGGGTCACGACCAGCCAGCCGAGACAGGCAACCCACACGAAGACCGCGAAGTAGTGCGTCAAGAGCGCGCCCGCGCTCACCGCGGCCCAGGCACCGACCAGCCAGAGCTTCGCATCCACGGTCTTCAGGGCAAGCGTCAGCGCCACCATGCTGACCACGAGGAACATGAGCAGGGAGTACATCCGGCCCTCGACAGAGTAGAAGAGTGCCAGAGGGCAGACCGCGAAGAGGACGACCGCCGGGAGCGCGGCCGCCTCGCCGCCGGCCCGGCGCGCGATCAGCCAGACCATCGGGATCGAGGCCAGCGCCCACAGCGCGGAGAAGAGCCGGAGTGCGGCGTCGCTCACGCCGGCCCACCGAGTCCAGCCGTTCAGCAGCAGGTAGTAGAGGGGGGGGCTCGTGTCCGAGAGGCGAATGGCGCGGAGCACGCGATGGAACCCGGCCGGCGGATCGTCGTGCTGCATGTAGCGCTTGAAGGCCGACGCGGGCAACGGGGTGGGCGCTTCCACGTAGTCGCCCTGCGCCGGGTCTGCTTCCGCGGCCGGATGCTCGAGGCTGTGCCCGGTCGCGATGGCGAGCGAGAAGATCTCGTCGGACCAGAGCCCCTGTCGGTCGAGGAGCGCCACGCGCAGCCCGGCGGCCAGGGCAATCACCGCCAGCAGCGCCGCGATGCGGCGACCGCGCGCGCCGATCACCGAGCGCACGCGTCACGTCGCCCCGCGAACGGCCGGGCCACGACGTACGGCTGATCGACGGGGCGCGATGCTCCGTTCACGGACCGTGGCGCCCGTCCGGACCCACTCTCGTACGATGTGCCTCGACCCAGCGCCGGTATTCCGTCGACACGACCAGGAAGCCATCATCCACGAGCTTGTCGACCCCTTGGAACGTTCGAGCCGTCGGCTGCTTCAAGTGGAGATCGGGGCTCTCCTTCAACCGGGCCCAGTACTTCCGATATTCGTCAGCGGCCGACACTCGATAGCGATCCGCCTGCACCGCCTCCCGAACTTTCTCGGCGAAGCTGCTCACAAACGGATAGTGCAGCAGCACGCACGTAAAATCCGCAACGGCGGCATTCGCGTGGTGATGAAACACCACGAACGGGACGAGCCCCTGGGACAGAAGGATCAACGCGGCCTTCGTGAGGCCGTTGTCGGTTCCGAAGATCGATTTGCGAACTCCCCCGAAATGTCCCCTGATGTCGGCGTTCGCCGGAGTGCCGTGGCGGTAGGCGCGCTTCTCGATATTCGACACATCGTAGTAGCGATACCGCTCCTTGAGAGAATCGCTCGGCGCACTCTTCAACTCCCCGAGAGGAATATCCGAGAACAGGTCGAGCATCTGCGCGAGCACCGCGGTGTAGGAGTTGGTGTTCAGATATGTCAGGAGCGCGCGCACGTCGAGCACTTCGGAGAATGGATAGTCGAATAGCTCGTCGATATCGGCCAAGAGATTCCATCGGCCACTGGAAAATCGTCGCACGAGATACCGCTTCATCACGGTTTCGTACTTTCGATACGGCCGCCTGGTCTGGAGGATGGTGACCCGATCGAACGTCCGCGCGAGCTCGACCGTCCCATCGGTAGAGCCATTGTCAAGAAGGACGATATGCTTCACGCCCAGCGCCTGGTGATGCTCGATAAAGGACCTGACGTGCAGGGCGCCATTTCGAACCACGCAGAGCACGATCAGCTCGTCCGTTGTGTAGGCGATCTTCCTCGGGCCATGCAGGTGGCGCACGCTCGCGCGGAGGAGTAATGGACGAACGCGAAATTCGAGGATGGGCGACAGGCGATTGCGCAGAAGTCGAATCCGGTAGGAGTTCCGTACCCGACTCTTGACCCGCGATGCCCAGGATGTAGGCATCTCGCTATCGTTTGGCGGTTTCCGCGCGCGGCGCCCCACTCTTCACAGACGTCGGTCCGGCGCGGATGGCCACGGCCACATCTACGAGCCCATACGGTGAGCGGGGGGCCTCACTGGCTCGATATCGCGATGCCAATCGCCTCTTGTCGATTGCCACGGACGGGGGTGGGCCCTGGCGACGCACGCGTGATAGATCGCGAAGTCACTTTCCGACACAGAGTACATCAGCGCCCAGTCCCTAGGAAGGTCTGAATGACCGAGGTCGGAGGCTAGGAGCCGCCGGCGCGCCTCATGATGAGGTACGGTCCCAGCTCTTCCGCGACGCGATAGTGAGTGTTGATGGCCCGGTTCACCGCGAGGTCGCTCTCGAGCGCGTCCCGCTTGCACGAGAGCGGGCCGGAATAGATGAACGAGCGCCGGATGGTCGCGATGTGCCGCCGACACGGGTCGACCGGGCTCAGCCAGGCTTTGCGCACCAGGAGGTATTCGTGCCGGGTGGTGTCGGCGATCTTCCGGGCGAGCTGCTCCTCTGAATAGACCCCGATGATCCCGCAGTAGTATTCCGGGTCGATCTGGCGGTGCAGCCACAGCTGCGCCATGGTCCGCCGGTCGGTGCCGTACGAGCAGAATGGCAGTCCCAGGGGCGGGTACTGCCTGAGGCGATCCAGCTGTGCATCCGTGATCTGGGGCCTCTCGGGGCGGACGAGCTCGACGATGTTCCGGGGATGGAGCAGGGAGCGCAGCGATGTTCCGGAGAATGCGCGCGCGTTGCTCACGTGGGTGCCTCCGATGACCACGGCCGCGTAGGCCACCGCCCAGAGCGCGAACGCCAACCGGGCGCGCATCCCGGCCTGAACGAGGAGTAGCAGCGACAGACCGAGCCCGAAGAAGAGAACGTGAGGGGGATCGGCACGGCTGAGGGCGCCCGGGATCATGACCACGCAGATGGTGGCCATCGCGAACAAGAGGGCGGGCGGCCGGCCTCGACCCGACAGCGCGTCCGCGAACAGGGTCGGCACGACCACGAAGAGGGTCGTCAGGTAGAACACGATGTGGACGGCGGGCACGAGGGGGAAGTTGTTGGCGCCGCCCGAGAAGCTGAACACGGTTCCGGCGTACTCCGGCGGCAGAGTCAGCGTACCGATGGCGCCCGCCACCACGAGCCCGGCGAGGCCGAGGACGGCCCGCCCGCGATCCGTCCAGCCGATGAACACGCAGTAGGCGCTCCAGCCGACACCGAAGGCGAGGGCGATCTCGGGCGAGATCAGGATGTTCACCACGCCGAGCGCCGACACCACGGCCACCGTCCAGGTCCGGCCGTGAGTCCCGCCGAGTGTCCGAGCCGCCAGCAGGACACTCAGATACGGCGGAACGTAGCGCACGAGATTGCCGTTGAGACCCATGTACGGCATGAGGCCGGCGGCGGCCAGGAGACAGAACGCCACTTCCTTCCGCACCTTCGGGATACGGGTGTGATCCAGTATGACGACGATCGCGCCCATTCCGAGCAGGCTGGCGCCGAAGTGCGAGAGATAGTAGGCGGCCTCCAGTGTGACGCCGACCGGCGCGAGGAGGCGATGCACGAGGATGGGACCGTAGAGCAGGGCGGGGCCGTACTCGTGCTGGAAGTCGAGATAGGGGCGGGCGCCGAACAGCTCCATGAGCTGCAACCGCCACAGGAAGTGCGACGCCTCGAAGTCGATTCGCCAGCGGTTGGAAGTTCGCGCGCTGATCCACATCACGAGCGTCAGCAGGACGTGTGCGGCGGCCATGAGCGCGAAGATCCTCCACCGGATTCGATCCCGCGGCGCGATCTCTTCGTCCTCGTAGAACCACAGAGCGGGACCCCGATGCCCCGGGTCGTCGGAGCCCCGCCAGAGCTGAAACACGGTCACGACGACCAGGAGGATGACCACTCCTGCGATGGCCACCGCATTGTTGAAGCCAAAGACCAGCGACGGCGAGACGATCATTCCGTCCGGGGGGAATCGGAAGGGGAGCCGGAACACCACGTAGGCCGCGATCGGGATGAAGACCGCGAGGAAGAGCGCGACCGCGCGGTCGCCCCGAGGGTGCGGCGCGCGTGCCGAAGGGTTCATTCGCTACGTACGATAGTGGGCCCTGAAGACGACGTCAAGAAAGAGGGTAAGATACGCCATGCGGCCATCGCCGGGGCGCGGTCACCGAGTCATCGCGGCCATCGTCGTGGTGACCGAGGTCATCGACGGCGTCCTCGGTCTCCTGGACACTCAGCTGGCCCACTACACGAGGAGAGCCGAGTAGGCTCGGCACCCCGCCCGCGTGCGTCGCTCGACCCGCTCGCTGGCCTTCCTCGCCCTGCTGGCGTTGATCGTCGCGGTTTGGCTTCCACGTCTACGGGGGCCGATCGACCTTCGCTGGGATGGGAGTGTCTACTACGTTCTCGGCACCGCGCTCGCACAGGGCCAAGGGTACCGGCTCCTGAATGAACCGGGGAAGATCGAGGCGGTCCAGTACCCGCCGCTCCTCCCCGCGATCGTGGCGCTTCACCAGCTGGTCCTGGGAACCAGTGATCCGTTGGTCGTCGGCCACTGGTTGCGGCTCACGTTCTTCCTCATGTTCGCCGTTCACGCGCTGAGCAGCTACGTGCTGCTCCAGCGATTCCTGCCGAACGGGTACGCACTCGCGGGCGTGGCGGTGTGTGTGCTCCACCTGTTCACGATGTTCCTGTCGGATCTCCTTTCCGCCGAGCTGCCCTTCGCGCTGGCTTCGGTCCTGTTCGTGCTCTGGAGCGGCGGCCCCGGCGCCCGCCGGCGTCCGGTCGCGGCCGCGGTGTGCGCCACGTCCGCGTACCTGCTACGAACGGCCGGAATCGCCCTTCTCATGGCCTGGGTCGGCGAGAGTCTGCTGCGCCGGCAGTTCAGGCAGGCGGCTCTCCGGTGCGTGATCGCGATGCTGCCGGTCGTGGGCTGGCAGGCCTATGTCGCGCAGGTGCAGGCGGGCGCCTCCTATGCGACGCCCGCGTATTCCTACCAGCGCGCCGACTACCTCTTCTACAACGTCAGCTATGTGACCAATCTGACCCTGCGGGACCCGTATCGGCCGGAGCTGGGCAAGGCGTCCCCGGCAGATCTCGGATGGCGCGTGGTGGGCAACGTGATCCGGCTGCCCCGATCTCTCGGGGAAGCGGTGAGCGCGAGCCGAGGGCAGTGGCAAGCGCTTCTCGCTCGGGTGCCGGGCCTGCAGGCGGTGGCCCGGGAGCCGAGTGGCCGTGGGTTGGCGACGGCGGCGGTGGCGTTCCTGGGGCTCATCGTCCTTGTCGGTCTCGCCCTGCATCTGGCGCAGCCGGAACCCCTGATCGCCTTGTACGTCCTCCTCTACGCCGGGGCAGTCTGCCTCACGCCGTGGCCTCTGCAGCTGAAGCGTTACTGGTCGCCGCTGGCTCCCTTCCTGGTGCTGTTCCTGCTCCAGTGTCTCCTGTCCCTCCGAAGCCGGGCGTGGCCCGGCGGACCGGTTCTGATTCGGGCGATTGTTCGCATGCTTCCCGCCACCGCAGTCTGCGTCGTCCTCATGGTCCAAACGTTTACCGTCCTGGATGCATACCGCACCAGTAGTGGCGAGGCCGTGCTGCACGATCGGCGGGGCGCGCCGGTGCAGTTCCGGCTGTTCTTCTACCGGCGGCCAGATCGAGAGCTCGACGAGGCGCTGGAATGGTTGCGGCCTCGTGTCCGGCCCGCCGACGTCGTCGCCGCCGCCATGCCGCACTGGACATACCTGGTCACGGGTGCGACGGCCGTCATGCCTCCCTTCGAGGCCGATCCGCAAGAGGCCGGGGCGCTCCTCGATGGCGTGCCCGTCAAGTACATCGTGCTGGACGGCACCGACGTCGATATCGCGCATCTCATGCGGCGGTCAACCGTGGAGGTGCTGCGCGCGGGGCGCGCGCGCTGGACCGAGATCTACAAGAGCCCGTCGGGCGAGGTCGCGGTGTATGAGCGCTCGACCGAGCCGGCCGAAGGAACCGCGACCGATCGCGCGAAGGCGGATCGATGACGTGGATCGCTCAGCGTACCCTCTCGTAGACGCGGGCCTGTCCATCGGAGGTCTCGTAGATACGACGCCAGATGGCCGGGCGCGCCTCGACCGCCGGGGCGGCGTAGCGCTGGCTGATCTGCGGGTACCGCAACTCGTCCAGGACAACGAATCTCACCGGTACCGCGTCCAGCAGTCGCCGCGCTTCCTCGTGGTCGGCCTCCATGGGGGGAAGGATCGCCTTGACTCCGGTTTTCAGATACGCCCACTGCGGCATGCTCGTGGCCATCACGTCCCCGGGTCTCGCCCGCTGCCGCACCTGCTCCAGCGCCGCATCCAGTGCCGCCGCCTGGTGGTCATAGAAGAGTAGCCGCGCGGTCGTCGCGCGACCGGCGGCGTCATGGAAGCTCACGGGGATCACCGGACGTGCGCGGAACGACCACCATGTGACGTAGGCGTCCTCGGCCAGCACGAGCGCCAGCACCGTGACCATGAGGGCCCATCCAAGCCGACGAAGCCATCGACCGGCACCGAGGTCGGCGGATACCGTCACGTCGACGGCGGCACCCAGGGCCGTCATGAGCATGATTGCGAGGAACGAAATCATCGGCGTGAAATAGCGGACGAACTGCTCGGGCCATGGAGTCAAGCACATCAGGGCAGCGGCGGTGGCAACACAGAGCGGCAGGAGCCACTGTCGATGCCTCAGCATGACGGCGACTCCGGCGAGGATGACGAGGCCCAACCCGGTCATGGGAAGGAGCGCGGCCGAGCGGGGGAAGACGTCGCGCCTCACCAGGCGGTTCATGTGCTGGATCGTCAGCTGCCAGAACCCCCGTTGGGCGGTGACCCCCCCGCCCAGCGAGGGCGTGATGTGTGCCGCGTTGATCGCGAAGCGCGAGAGCTGCCCCCAGCGCGTGATCCGTCCTCGCTCCGGCGTGAAGGGACTGACCAGACTCATGTTCTCCGAATAGGTCACATTGGCGTACTGATAGGCGGCTCGCTGGTACGGGTAGACCGGATGACGGTACTCGTCACTCGCGGTAACCGATCCGATGTAGGTCTGCCAGACGATGAAGGGGACGAGAGCGACGGGGGCGCGGGCGCCCGCTCGCATGAAACGCGAATGCGTGGCCGGTCCGCCCTCGGTCGTTCTCCGGGGTCGCTCCACGAGCGCGGCCATGCACCACGCGGCGAGCAATGCGATGCCGGCCGTGCGCAGAGAATACGCGGCCACGCCGAGCGCGGCGGTGGCGAGCCAGTATCTCGTGCGGTGGGCCTGGCGCGCGCAGATCACGAAGCATACCGCCACCAGCGCGAGCGGGATCTCGGTGTAGAGCACGCCGGCGAGGTACCAGGTGTGCAGCGCCAAGACCGTCACCGCTCCCGCCAGGAGCGCCCGCCGCGGCGGCAGATAGTCCCGGGCGAGCCGATAGGCGCCGGCCGCCAATGCCAGCGAGAGAACGAAGTAGAACGCGCGCAGCCACCGCCCGACGACAACGAAGTCGCTGGTGCCGAGCACCTTCTGGTGTGCGGCCACCACCATCGGGAGCAGGGGTGGGTACTGCACTGCCTGGATCTCCCCCGGCTCGTTGAGCAGACGATACCCTCGCCCCTGAGCCAGCGAGGTTCCCAGGATGTAGTAGGTCGCGCCATCGGACCTGGCGTCGATTGGACCCTGGCGCTGAGGTATCCACCAGGCCACCGCCAGCCCAATCACGAGGGCGAACGACTTCCACTCTCTGCCGTACAAGCCTATCGGCTCCCGGGCGCGCCTCTACCTAGCCATTGACGGGGGCAGGATGGTGGCCGGGTACACCGGATCTCGCTCCCGCCACCGCACACGGCGCAGACCGCCGCCACCAGCGTCATGCCGCCGCGGCGAGGCTCATCAGCGGGGCGCGTCGAAATCGGCCGTGATCATGGCCGCCGCGGTGCGACCCTGGCGGATCGCCTGGCTGATGGTGCGGTCCTCCGGGTAGAACTGCGTGGAGTCGGTGACGTAGAGGCCCCGGATCGGAGTCCGATGGCCGGGCATGAGATCCACGAAGTTGGTGGTGAAGACGGGCTGGGCATGCGGGGTGCGAAAGACATGGTACTCCTTGACCCAGCTCTCGGAGAAATCGGGATTCATGAGCTTCAGCATCGCGGTGTACTCGGCGAAGAGATCCTTGTCGTCGGCGCGGTAGCGAGGCTCGGTGGTGGGCAGGTAGAAGGGAACGTAGACGACGTTGAGGCCGGCCCGCGGCAGGTTCTCGTTGAGCGTGCTCTGCTCGATGATGCCGTTGCAGGCGATGCGCGGATCGTTGATGTTGGTCCAGAAGTTGCGGCTGAAGGGCCGCCGCAGGCTCAGCAGCATGCAGACGATGCCGATGTACTTCACCTGCCGCACCCGCTCGAAGTAGGGATCGGACTGGTTCGGCACGAGGCGGTCCAACGTCGGGAGTGCCACCGTGGAGATCACCGCATCGCACGGCAGGCACTCGTCGTCGGCGTGCACCTCCGTCACGCGCCCGTCATGGACCTCGATGGGGCGGACCCGCACGCCGGTGCGCAACTGGACATTCGGCTGAGCCCGGAGCCACGCGACGAGCGGGTCGACCAGGGTCGCGGTGCCGAACTCGAGGCACCCGAACATCTCGCGCTCGAACACGTTGCGTCGCGAGGAGGCGACCCGCCAGATGCGGTGCCACACCCAGGCGGCGGAGATCCGGTCGTAGTAGTCACCGAACTTCACCTTGAGCAGGGGGTGCCAGATCACCTGGTACGCTTGCTCCCCGATGCACTCGATCAGCCACGGCTTGGCGGGAATCTGATCCAGCCAGCGCCATTGCGCGCGATAACGCGAGCGGGCGATGTGGAGCCCGAACCGGATGCGCTGCGACCACGGCACCGCCGAGAACCGCAGGAGGTCCCAGGGCGACCCGAACGGGTAGTACCGGCCGTGGTAGTAGAAGGCGGTGCGGGTGTGCCGCCAGTGAAGCTTCTCGCCGAGACCCAGCTCGTCCACGAGCGTCAGCAGGTCGCGGTCGGAACGGCAGATGAAATGGTAGAAGCGCTCGATCGGATGGCCCTCGAGACGGAAGGAGCTGGCCAGGCCCCCGAAGTCGGGGGCCGCCTCGAGCAGGACGACCCGGTGGCCGGCTCGCGCCAGGTCGTAGCTGGCGGCCAGCCCGGCCAGCCCGCCCCCGATGATGACGACGCGTTTGCGTTCCATCGCGACTGGCCTTTGGTCTCATCACTATAGTCTGCCTGCCCACATCGAGCGCGAGTTGCTCACGCCCCCCAGGCAGTCCCGAGCCGCATCTGGTAGGCTCCCGAGCCATGGTGCTCGAGTCTCGGTCCGCGAGCCTGCTGGAGAGCGAGCCCGCGCTGGAAGCCCTGGGTGGTGGGGGCAGGGTGAGGGGCTCGAGCCGGTTGACGCTGCCGGGGTCCCGGCATAGCATTGCCGCTCGCCGGGCTGCCCGTGGCGTGCCTCCACGCGTGAGCGGCAGGCCGGCGGAGCGGTCGTGTGGCCGACGCCCTTCGAGCAGTCCGCGCTTCGGCGGCCGATGAACGGCGTCGAGCATCACGACCCCGAGGAGGAGCGTCGAGGTGACCACCGCATGAGCAGCATCCCCGGCATCGGAGCCGGCGCGGCCGGAGTCGCGGGCGTGCCGATCGAGCGCGAGACGGGCACGCCCGATCCCTACGACTTCTCGGTGGTGCTGGGCGGCCCGCTGTTCCAGCTCGTGCGACGCGCCCACCTGTCCGGAGACGCCCTCGAGCTGCTGCGCCGGCGGCTGATCGTCATCGCGCTCTTCGCCTGGCTCCCGCTCCTCATCCTGTCCATGCTCGGCGGGCGTGCGTGGGGCGATGTGGTCCGGGTGCCGTTCCTGATCGACATCGAGGTCCACGTCCGATTCCTGCTGGCGCTGCCGCTCCTGATCCTCGCCGAGCTGGTGGTGCACCAGCGGCTGCGCCCGGTGGTTCGCCAGTTCCTGGAGCGCAATCTGGTGCCGGCCGCCTCGCGGGCCCAGTTCGATGCGGCCGTCGCCTCCGCCGTGCGTCTGCGGAACTCGATCGTGGCCGAGGTGATGCTGATCGCGCTCGTCTACCTGTTCGGCATGGCGTATCTCTGGCCGCGCTACGGAGCGCTCGGCGTGCCGACCTGGTACGCGACCCCGGCCGAAGGCGGTCGTCACCTGTCCCTCGCCGGCTGGTGGTACGTCTGCGTCAGCGTCCCGGTGTTCCAGCTGCTCCTGCTGCGCTGGTACTTCCGCCTGTTCATCTGGATCCGCTTCCTGTGGCAGGTGTCGCAGTGCCGCCTGAGCCTGGTCCCGACGCATCCGGACCGTGCCGGCGGCCTCGGATTCCTGTCGATGACCGTCTTCGCGTTCGCCCCGCTGCTCGCCGCCCACGGAGCGCTCCTCGCCGGGATGATCGCCAATCGGATCTTCTTCCAGGGGGCCACCCTGCTGGCGTTCAAGGCCGAGATAGTCGTGGTCGTCGCGTTCCTGCTCCTCGTGGTGCTGGGTCCCCTCCTGCTCTTCACCCCGCACCTGTCCGAGGCGCGGCGCGCCGGCCTGCGGGAATACGGCACGCTCGCCGAGCGCTACGTGCGCGGCTTCGACAACAAGTGGCTGCGCGGGGGCGCCCCGCCGGACGAGGCGCTGGTGGGCACCGCCGACATCCAGTCCCTGGCCGACCTCGGCAACAGCTTCGAGATCATCCGGGACATGACCATCCTTCCCATCACGCGGAACACGATCGTCCAGCTCGCCGTGATCACGCTGCTGCCCGTGGCGCCCCTGCTGCTCACCATGGTCTCGCTGGAGCAGCTGCTGACCCACCTGCTGCAGGTCGTATTCTGATTCTCGCCGACTCCGTCCGCTGAGTGCCCGAGACGAGCCAGGGGCCGCCCGTCTCGTCCGGCGCGGGCCCTACCATACGCCAGCCGGTCGAGCGCTCACCGCGGCGTCCCGCTCCACGAAGCGGCGCAGTGAGGACGCGTGAGCCGGATCACCCAGCCGGCGCTCTCCATCGTCGGCCAGGGGAGCCAGGAGCGATCGCCGATCTGGACCGAGCGCCACGAGCTGATCCTGGCCTGGGTGCCGAAGGCCGAAGCCTTCGTGCTGCCGGACGCCACTCACCTGCTCCACGTTCAGCATCCGCGCGCGGTGGCCGAGGCCTGGCCGCCTTCTTCGCGCGGCACCCGCAGCGAGTGCGGTGAACGGGCCCGCGCTAGTCGCTCAGTCCCTTGAGGATGCCGCCATGGACCGCCACGTCGCGGCATGTCCGCGCCAGGGCCTCAATTTTTGCGACCAGCGCATCCACATCGGGCGGACGCGTCATCACGGAAGACCGAAAGGCGGGGGGACGTGCCGTCCAGGCTCGAAACGCCGCCGGTGGCTCCGCCGCGAGGGACTTCGCGAGCAGGGCGAACTCCTCCCCGAGCGTCGCGGCATCTGCGGTCGAGAAGGTGGGACTGGCGTAGAAATCCGCCTCGAGCCTCTGGACCAACCGTAGCGGGAGCTGGAGGCAGCGCGCCACGTCGAACAGCAGCTCGTCGGCCACATCGATGGTCTCGCTCGCCGTGCTGCCGACCAGCTCGAACGCCATCGCCTCGCTAGCTCACCTCGTGACGACCGCCGGACGCGTAGTCAGGCGGCGGCTCATCGCGTATCTCGGCAAACCCCATGAGCGCAGGGCTGCCGGCCACATGGGGCCATGCGGCCACACGGATCTCCGGCCCGATCTCGACGTTGTAGTGGCCGACTCGCGCAGTGAAATCGAACTCCCCCACGTGGCGTGTCGAGAACACGGTATGCAAACCGTGATAGCGATGTCCGGGCTCGTCGACGATCGCGATGGCTCCGCGCAGCTCACCGTCATCCTCGAAGAACTCGATCAGCCGCGCGTGAAACGGTGGAGGCCCCGCCGCCTCCTCGTAGCTCAACCGCGGCGCGCCCGGATCGACGCGAGACCAACCGTACCCGTAGAACGGCCGGACCAGCACCCGGCGACCGACGTAGCGACGGCATTCCTCGGTGAGTCCCACGGTCAGGGTCAGGCAACTCGCCGCAGATCTTCGAAGGCAACCGGCAGGACCTTCCACCGAACGTGGCCGATGCCCAGCTCGCGCACCGTCGCCATGCCGAGCGGCGGCTTGATGAGAGACGGCACGATGCGCTCGCCTCGGCCCTTCAGGCCGAGGAACAACCCCGACCGGGCGCCCTCGCGAATCTCGAACTGCCTCCAGGGAAAGCCGCGGGAGACGAAGCGGTCGAGGAATTGCCCGCCGATGGCAACCGTCTCCCCGGTGTCGAGCTTGAGGAAGAAGGTGGGGCCTTCGTCTTCCGCCTCTTCCACCTCGATGGCATCGACCACCGACAAGATATGCACCGCCGCGGTGTTCGACTCGAGGTCTGCCCTGATGCGCGCGCGCAGGTCTCGACCGCCGGTCCAGCGCCGCGAGCGCCAGTAGAGCGTGAGACCGACGAGGGCGGTGGGCACGACCCAGACTGGCTGGTCGATCGAGAGCGACCGCTGGAACTTGAAGGCCAGCCCGGCCACCGCGGCCAGCGTCAGCGCGAAGAGGACCGCGCGGAGCCACACGGTCGACCGGGAGACGTAGCCGACCAGCTCGGCTCGCTCCCGCTTCGTCAGAGCTTCTTCCCTTCGCAGCACCTTCCCAGTTTCACACAGGCCGAAATAATCCAGGTCCGGCCGCCGCGCCACGCCTGTGCTCCTCATCCGGCCCGGCCGCGGTCGGGCAAGGGCGCAGCCGACGAGCTCGTCAGCGCATGAAGACGCCGCTCTCCTTGAGCCCGGCCAGGATCATCTCGGCGGAGACGGCGGCCAGCAGGATGCCGAGGATGCGGCTGACGACGTTCATGCCCGTCGTGCCCAGCAGGCGCTCGATGCGCCCGGCTACGAGGAGGGCGACGAAGGTGAGCAGCATGATGGCCGCCAGCGCGAGCAGGAGCAGCCCGGTCCCGAAGACGCCGTTGGCCGCCTCGGTGGACTGCACCACCACCGTGGTGATCGCGCCGGGACCGGCGATGATCGGCGTGGCCAGGGGAAACACCGAGATGTCGTCGCGCTCGATCGGGTGCTCGCCGGCCACGGCGGCCGGGCCGATCGGACGGCCGAAGACGATGTCGATGGACAGGAGCAGCAGCAGGATGCCGCCGCCGACGCGCACGCCGGACAGGCTGATGCCGATACCGCGCAGGAGATCGTCGCCCAGGAGGGCGAACACCAGCAGCAGGCCCGACGCGATCAGCGTGGCGCGGCCGGCCACGCGGCGCTGCTCCGCCCGCGAGTCGTCCTTGGACAGCACGGCGAAGGCGGCGGCGCCCTTGATCGGGTTGACGGTCACGAACAGCGCGGTGAACGACCGAGGACGAAGGCGGTCATCGCGAGGGCTCGGCCATGAGCCGCGTCCGACCACCGTGACGCGCGCGGGCCGCCACCGGCGCTTCCGTGTTCACGCCGACACCCTACGATCGCGCGCGTCGGGCGTCAAACTCCGGCTCGGCCCGCCCGACCGCCGCGCTCACTCCGGGCCCCGTTGCCCCGGTCGGCCCGGCCGCCATGGGACCTTGGTCCCATGGAAGGCGCCATCGCGACCGCCGTATAGTTTGCCGGGCAAGCGCTATCCCCTAACCCAAGGAGGACTGCTATGCGTCGTGTGGTGATCGCGCTGATCGTGCTGGGGAGCCTGGGCTGGTGGGCCGGCGGCTTCGCGGACGCGCAGAGCAAGAAAACGCCGGATGGGACGGTCGAGCTGACGGAGGGCTCGGTCGCGGTCGGGATCGGCTGGAGCTGGGGAAAGGGCACCCTGACCTACAAGGGCAAGCAGTATCCGGTCAAGGTCGACGGCCTGTCGGTCGGTGAGCTGGGGGTCACGCGCGCGAGCGCCAAGGGCGAAGTGTTTGGCCTCAAGAAGCTCGACGACTTCAACGGCACCTACACCGCCGGCGGCGCCGGAGCCACGGTGGGCGGTGGGGCGGGGGCCACGATCATGCGGAACCAGAACGGGGTGGTGATCGAGATGACGAGCACCACGCAGGGGGCGAGCCTGAAGCTGGCCGCCCAGGGACTGAAGCTGGCCATCGCGAAGTAGCGCGAGACCCGGCCACAGCAGGCGCTACCGCGCACCGCAGCGAGGCCGCGTCAGGCCTCGCTGCGCGCGCGCTCCCGCAGCACGAACTTCTGGATCTTGCCGGTCGAGGTCTTCGGCAGCGGGCCGAAGACCACGCGCTTGGGCACCTTGAAAGAGGCCAAGTGGTCGCGACACCACTGGATGATGCCGGCCTCGCCCGCGTCCGGTTCGGCGCCCGGCTTGAGCGTGACGAAGGCGCACGGCGTCTCGCCCCACTTCGCGTCCGGGCGCGCCACCACGGCGGCCTCCATCACCGCCGGGTGGCGGTAGAGCACCTCCTCCACCTCCAGCGAGGAGATGTTCTCGCCGCCCGAGATGATCACGTCCTTGGACCGGTCCTTGATCTCCACGTAGCCGTCCGGGTGCCACACCGCGAGATCACCGGTGTGGAACCACCCGTCGCGGAACGCCTCGTCGGTGGCCGCCGGGTTCTTCAAATATCCCTTCATCAGCGTGTTGCCGCGGAGCCGGATCTCGCCCAGGGCCCGGCCGTCGCGCGGCACCGGCGCGCCCGTCTTCTGGTCCGCCACCATGAGCTGCTCGAGCGTGGGATAGCCCACGCCCTGCCGCGCCATCTTCGTCGCGCGCTCCGGGAGCGGCAGGGCGTCCCAGCCCTCCTGCCAGGCGCAGAGCGTGGCCGGGCCGTAGCTCTCGGTGAGCCCGTAGAGGTGCGTGACGCGGAAGCCCATCGCCTCCATGGCCGCGATGACGGGCGTGGGCGGCGCTGCCCCGCCGGTGGCGAACTCCACCACCCGGTCGAACGCCACCTTCGTCTCGGCGGAGGCGTGGATCAGCATGGTCATCACCACCGGCGCCCCGCACATGTGGGTGACGCGATGCCGCGCAATCGCCGGAAAGATCAGCGCCGGGTCCACGCGGCGGAGACACACGTGCGTGCCGCCGACCGCGGTGGTGGCCCACGTGTAGGTCCACCCGCTGCAGTGGAACATCGGCAGCGTCCAGAGGTACACCGCGCGCGGGGTGAGCCCGAAGGCCAGCGCGTTGCCGAGCGCGTTCAGGTAGGCGCCGCGGTGGTGGTAGACCACGCCCTTGGGATTGCCGGTGGTGCCCGAGGTATAGAGGAGGCAGATCGCCTGCCACTCGTCGGCCGGGAGCACCGGCTCGAACTCGGGATCCCCCTCCGCCAGCAGCGCCTCGTAGTCCGTCTCGCCGAGCCGGCGCCCCTCGCCCTCGTAGAGCGGGTCGTCGATGTCGATCACCACCGGCCGGCGCCGGCTCTGCCCGAGCGCGGCCTCGATGGTGGGCGCGAACTCGCGGTCCGTGATCAGCACCTTCGCCTCGCTGTGCTCGAGGAGGAACGCGATGGTGCGCGCGTCGAGCCGGTAGTTCAGCGCGTTCAGCACCGCCCCCGCCATCGGCACGCCGAAGTGTGCCTCCAGCATGGCCGGCACGTTCGGCGCCATGATCGCCACGGTGTCCCCGGGGCCGATGCCGCGGCGGGCAAGCGCTCCCGCCAGGCGCCGGCAGCGGGCGGCGAACTCGGCGTAGGTGAAGATGCGGTCGCCATGGATGACCGCGGGCTTGTCGGGATAAACGGCGGCCGAGCGCGCGAGGAAGGATAGCGGCGTGAGGGGCACGTAATTCGCAGGACGGCGGTCGAGACCGGCGGTGTATGGGGAGGCGCGCCTGGTGGAGGCGCTGCGCCTCACCGGTTTTCTCTTCGCGGTCACGGGTCTTCCCCGTTCACGGCGTCGGCTCCCCACGCGCCATGCCCTCGCGGAAGCCGCGGCCCGGGGCGCTAGTTGATGCGCGTGAGCTGCGCCGACAGCGTGCTGTTGTCCGACAGTGTCCCGTCCACCATCATCGTCAAGCTGCCGTCGGGGTTTTTTTGCACCCGCCCCACGCCGCGTCCCCTCGGCCCTTCGAACATGAGGCGCCCGTCGCTGATCGCGACCTTCCCCTGCCCCCGAGAGGTCCCGATCGGTTGACGGGCGGACACGATGTCATATGACCCGTCCTCCCGGATCGTCAGCGTGATGTAGTCCGGCGAGAACTGGGACGACTGGTACACCGCGCCTTTCCACGTGCCGCTCACGTCCTTGACGTCGGACACCTCGACCGGGGCAACCGGCCCGAGGCTGGCACAGCCCCCTAGACCAGCCGCAAGTCCCAGGACGAACACGACCAGAACGATTCCGAACGACCGAAGACCCGTGCGTGTCATCGTCTCTCCTCCCTGGTCAGCTACTGACGGTTCGACGTTTCGATCGCGTTAAGGGACCGGCCCTGGAATCCCGGTGAACGGCCGCCGCCCGAGCGGCAGTCCAGATTGTGATGCGCTGCGTCCGCCTTTTCAAGTGGCCCTCAGCGCTGACCAAGGAACGCGCGCGCTTCGGCCAGCTCGGCCAGGGCCGTGTCGGCCGGCGCGGTGAGGGCTAGCAGCTCGGTGTAGTGCTTGCGGGCGGTGTCGCGCTGGCCGAGCTCGGCGGCGAGCGACATGCGCTCGAGCTCATTCTGGCGCCGCTCTCGCAGGAGGCGACGCGGTCTCTCGTCGAGCAGCTGCTCGGTCCGACCGCGCGCGAGACGGACGCGGCCGAGCGGATCTCGCAGTTCTCGGCGGGCCATCCGCTCATTGCGGTGGAGGCGGCCAAGGCGGTGCAGGAGGGCATCGAGGTGACGGGCCTGCGCGAGGCCGAGGTGCCCGAGCGTGTGCGGCGGGTCGTCCTCCACCGTCTGGGCCGCCTCGGCGAGTCGGCGCGGCGCCTCGCGTCCGTCGCTGCGACGATCGGGCGCGACTTCGAGCCCGCGGTCCTGCGGGATGCGTCCTCCATGGACGAGGCGGAGCTGCTCGGCGCGATGGAGGAGCTGCTCCGCCGGCGCCTGCTGCACGAGCGCGGGGACGATCTCGAGTTCACCCACGACCTGATCCGCGCGGTGATCTGCGGCGAGATGGGCCAGCCGCGGCGGGAGGTGCTTCACGGCCGGGTGGCGAGCGCCATCGAGGCGCGGTACGCCGATGATCTCTCCACGCACTGGACCACGTTGGCGGTGCATTGCCGGCAGGCGCGACGGTGGGACAAGGCGCGCCACTACTTCAGCGCGGCGGCCCGCCAGGCCGCCCAGCGCGGCGCATACCGGGACAGCGTCACGCTCTTCGAGGCGGCGCTCGAGGTCGGCGGCCGGCTACCGGGGCGACGAGAGGCGGACGCCGAGGCCGTCGAGATCAGATTGCAGCTTCGCGACCTCCTCCAGCTTCTCGAGGAGCCGGCCGCCGCGGCGGCGCAGCTACACGAGGCCGAGCGGCTCGCGCGACCGCTCGGCGAGAGTCGTCAGCTTGCCCTGGTCCTCAATCAGCGCGCCCTGCACGCCTACCTCGACGGCGCTCACGCGACGTGCCTCGGCCTCGCGGGCGAATCGATCGAGCTGGCCCGCCGCCTCGGCGACGCTCCGCTCGACGGCTGGGGCTGCCTGCGCCTGGGCCAGTCCCGCCACGCGCTGGCCGACCACCGACAGGCGATCGTGAGTATGGAGCGTGCCGAGGCGCTGGCCGGCGACACCGTCTATCGGCTGGCCCGCGGGACCGTCTCGGTCATCGCCGCGTCGTTCCGGGTATCCTCGCTGACCGAGCTCGGCCGCTTCGACGAAGCGATGCATCTCGGGCAACGCACGGTGCAGGTGGCCCGAGGCCGCTCAGCATCTCTTCTCCGTCGCGTTCGCGCTGTCCTGGCTGGGCCGGGCCTATTTGGACCGTGGTGATCTCCCGCGCGCCGCGTCGACGCTCGAGCGCGGCCGGTCGCTGATCGAGCTCTGGGGGATGGCCGAGCTGCTCCCGGGCTACGATACGGACTTGGGGTGCGCGTATGCGCTGGTCGGCCGCGGCGCAGACGCCCTTGCGTTGCTGGATCGACCCCAGTCCGGACAACGCTCGAATGCCGCCCGGCTGATGGCTCGGAGGGCCGAGGCCTGGCTGATCGCGGGCCGTGCGACCTGCTGACGCTTGGCGGGCCCGGCGGCTGGCCGGCGGCCGCGGGCGACTATCGTGCGGCGCTGGCAATCACCGAGGCCCTCGACCTGCGGTCCATCGCCGCGCGGTGCCTGCTCGGCCTCGGCCGGCTCGCCAAGCAGCGCGCGGATCGCGACGAGGCGACTCGGTATCTCGAGCAGGCGACCGCCGAGCTCGATGCCCTCACCATGGCACGATGGATGGCCGAGGCGCGCGCGGCCCTGGCGCCGCGCTGACGCTGACGAGCGGCGTGAAGGAGCCTTCCTAGATCCCGAGCAGGCTCTTCAGCAACGGCTTGTTGAAGCCGCGCACCACCTGGTCGCCGACCACGATCACCGGGATGCTCATTCCGCCGCTCAACTTGACCAGCTCGTCCCGCGCGTCGGCGTCCGCCGCCACGTTGATGTCCTCGAAGACGACCCCCTGAGACGAAAGAAACTCTTTCGTCGCCTTGCACGGGCCTCAGGTGGGGCTGCTGAAGACTCGAACCTTTATGGACGGGTCGACCATGATGCCTCCTGTCGAGCGTTGGCCTTGTGACCGCTATCGTACAGGATCACGTGCGCCAGGATACGGTTCATATACGGTGTCGCGGCTAGAACTCGCGCAGGTGCTCGCGCAGCGTGGTGCCCGCGTAGTCCGTGCGCGCGACGCCGCGCTGCTGGAGCAGCGGGACGACCTGCTCCGCGAACGGACGGACGTAGCCCGGCCAGATGCCCTGCCGGATCGCGAAGCCGTCGCCTCCGACCGCGTCGATCACCTGTGCCAGCTCGTCGGCGACCTGCTCGGGCGTCCCGATGTAGGGCTTGGAGTCGATACTGACCTTCCGCGTGGCGATGTCCCGGAGCGTCGGGGTGCGCCCGGAGAGATAGAAGCGGTCGAGCTGGCTCCGGATCCCCTGGATCGCGCGGGTCTGGATGGCCCCCGGCAGCGGCTTGTCCAGGTCGAACTGCGACACGTCGATCTGGAGCATCGTCGACAGCGACGCCAGCCCGGCCTCGACCGGCGCGTTGGCGTACAGCTCGGCGGCGCGCTGCCGGGCCGCCTCCTCGGTGTCGCCGACGATGGGCTTGGTCAGGAAGAAGACCTTGCAGTCGCCCGGGTCGCGTCCCTGCTGCTTCACCCGCACCTTGAACTGATCGTAGTACTGCTTCATCTCGTCCACCGTCTCGCGCGACACGATCACCGCCTCGGCGTGGCGGGCCGCGAAATCCTGCCCGCGGTCGGACGCGCCGGCCTGGATGATGACCGGGCGCCCCTGCGGTGACGGCGCGGCGCTGAGCGGCCCGCGCGAGCGGTAGTAGGTGCCCTCGAAGTCGATCGCGTGCACCTTGGCCGGGTCGGCAAACGTGTCGGTGCGCGGATCCATCACCACCGCGTCCGGGTCCCAGCTCGACCAGAGCCGATAGCACAGCTCCATGTACTCGTCGGCGCGGTCGTAGCGCTGGTCGTGGTCGAGCAGCTCCTGATACCCGAAGTTCAGCGCCTCCTCGATCTTGTACGATGTCACCACGTTCCACGCGATGCGCCCGCGGCTCAGATGGTCGAGCGTGGTCATGAGGCGAGCCAAGAGGTACGGCGGGTAGAACGTCGTCGACAGCGTGGCGGCCAGGCCGATCCGCCGGGTCGCCGCAGCCATCACCGCCACGAGCGGCCCGGGATCGTGAAACGGCGTGTGCTCCGCGTAGCGGAGATACGCGTCCATCCGGCCCTGGTAGGTCGCGGGCACCGCCAGGCTGTCGCCCAGCATGACCAGGTCGAACTTGGCGCGCTCGAGGACGGCCGCCATGTCCTGCCACAGCTCCGGCCCCGTCCACTCGTAGCCGGTCCCGGTCCGCGGGCCGGACCAGCCGTCGAGACCGAACCCCGCGTGCGGGCTGTACGCGCAGAACCACATCAGGTGCATCTTGGTCGCCATGGAGCCCTCGTCCTCCGCCGTTCCGCGTGTCGTCCTGCGCGGGCCAGCATCGCTTGAGGCGCGGTGCCGGTCAAGGTCGGCGCTCAGCTGCTGGGCCGCCGGGCGCTAGCCTGGGCCGCCGGCCGCTAGCGGCGCTTCCCCGGCGCAAGGCGCGCCAGCAGGGGCACCTCGGCGATCTTCTCGTCGGTCAGCGCGCGCCACACGATGCCTCTCGGTCGGCGGTGGCGGCGGGGACAACGGATCGATTCCTCCGGCGTCACGATCAGGTCGAGCGGGATGTCGTGGGCGAGCATCGGGAGCGGCTCGCTGACGATTTGTAGCGGATGGACCGTGGTGGCGACGGTGGTCCATCGGCCCACCAGGCCAAGCTCGGTCAGCAGCGCGAACTCCAGGTCCGAGAAGCCGCCGCCCTTCCCGACCCGGGCGCCGTCCCGACGGACCGCGACGGATCCCGCAACGACCAGGTCGATCTTCGGCATGTCCTTCGGCCGCGTGGGCGCGCCGAGCCGACCGGCACCCCGGATGCTGGCCGCCGCCCGCTCGCGGCCCGCGAGTCGGCGCGGGTCCAGCTCGAGAAAACAGCGCTCGTCGCGGAGGCGCGGCACCGCCATGAACACGCGCTTGCCCTGCTGGAGCGCCAGCGCGCGAACGGGCAGCTGCGGCGCGTCGGGGTTGCACTTGACGACGCGCGCAGTCTGCCACGCGGGCGATTCCGCCAGCCGCCGAGCCGCCGCCTCCGCGCCGACGAAGTTCGGGATGCGCCCGACCGCGCCGGGGAAGCGCGCGACTCGCCGCCTGGTGAGGAGCTCCCAGATACGGTCCCGCGCGGCCTGCTTCGACGCCTTCACGGCTTAGATGTACCACCGCGCCGGCGTCGCCCGCGACGGCCCCTCACGGGAACCCGCGGATCAGAACACGGTCAGGTCGGCCTCGGCGCCCGCCAGCACCGCCCCGGCAGTGGTGAACGTGTCGAGCTTGACCAGGAAATGCTGCGTCAGCGCGTGCATGTCGCGGAAGCGGCGCTGGAGGTGGCTGCCGGCGTAGATCGCGCTTCCACCCCCCGCGTGGTAGGCCATGTCCACGACCGACGCCGCGGTGGTGGCGGCCCAGGTGATCGCCGCGCGCATGCGCGCGCGGTGCTCCGGCGTGAACGCGGCGCCGGCCACCGCCGTGCCCCACGCGGCCGCGGCGTCGGCGTACAGCAGCCCACGGGCCGCGCGCAGCTTCGCATCGCCCGCACCGAGCTGGTTCTGGAACAGCGGGTTCGTGGCCAGGGCGCCATGGGCGAGCAACGGCACCTTGCCGGCGGACAGGGCCAGGATGTCCTCCAGCCCGCCCTGGGCGATGCCGATCGCGACGCTCGCCACTCCGAAGGCGAAGACCGGCGGCATGGGCATCCGCAGCAGCGGCTCGTCCAGGCACGGCGGATCCGCGAAGGGCAGACACGTCCGCTCGACCGGGACGAACACGTCGTCGGCGACCAGATGATGGCTACCCGTGCCGCACAGCCCCGAGACCGACCAGGTGTCCTCGATCGTGATCTGGTCGGGTGAGAACAGAGCGGTGCGCAGCCGGGGCCCACCGCCGGAATCCTCCATGCAGTTGCCGAACAGCCACTGGCCGTCCTCGCAACCGCTGGCGAACGCCCACCGACCGCTCACCCGGTATCCCCCCTTCACGGGCACCGCCGTCCCCGAAGGCGCGAAGACGCCTCCGATGATGACGTCGGGCCCCTCGGCGTAGAGGGCATCGAACGTCGCCCGCGGAATGCTACCCAGGTTGATCCAGCCGCCCGCCAGGTTCATCGTCGTCCAGGCGGTCGATGCGTCCGCGCGGCTCAGCTCCTCGATCACGCTCATCGCGCTCGGCAGGTCGAAGCCGCCGCCCCCGTGGCTTCGAGGCACCAGCATGCGGAAGCAGCCGGCCGCGGTCAGGTCCCGGATCAGGTCGCGAGGCAGCCGCCGCGCCGCCTCGATCTCGGACGCGCGGGCAGTGATCCTCGGGGCGAGGGCACGGACGGCGTCGAGGACCGACGAGTGTCGGGTGATCTTCGGATCGGTGACAGTCGCCATGGTGTGTCTCCTTTCGGGTTGAGTCTCAGGAGACACCGTAGGCCGCGGGCGCTCACGCGCGCATCGCCCGTTCGGGCCAAACTGGGTGGTCGGGCGGCGTGGTACGTTCGTACCACGCGGCGGGGTCAGACCAGGTCGCGCTGGAACGCGAACGCGGTGGCCGCCGCGCGCGACGACACCCCGATCTTGTTGAAGATGTTCTGCAGGTGGCGCCGGACCGTGTGGTCGCTGAGGACCAGCGTCTTCGCGATCTCCCGGTTGGTCCTGCCCTGTGCGACCAGGCGCAGCACCTCGACCTCGCGGGCGGTGAGCCCGCCCGGCGCGCCGGCGGCGCCCGCGCGGGACAGCGCGTCCACCCGGGCCACCTCCGGCGCGGCGCCGAGCTGGCGGAAGACCCAGCGCGCGGTGTCCAGCTCCATCTCCGCGGTGTCGTCGTCGCCGAGCGCGCGGCAGGCACGCGCGACGAGCACCCGGACCCGCGCGGCCTCGTAGGGCGCCTCGATCTCCTGCCAGGCCGCCCACGCCGTCCGGAGGGCGGTGAGCGCCGCGCGGCCATCGCCCTCGGCGAGGAGGGTCGCGCCCGTGGCGTGGGCAGCCATCGCGCGCAGCAGCGGCGCCGCCAGCCGCTCGGCGATGCGGGCCAGCTCGTCGGCGCCGGCGCGGGCGGCCGGCACGTCGTGCGCGGCCAGCATGATCTCGACGTACGCGGCCAGCAGCTTGGACCGCGCGGCCTGATCGCCGGCCTCGTCCATCAGCCGGCGGATCGCCGCCGCGGCAGCCTCGGTCTTGCCCTGCGCCAGGCGCAGCTGGGCCAGACCCGGCTGCGAATCCCGCCCCGACTGGCTGGCCTCGCGGTAGGCCTCCTCGGCCCGCCCGAACTCGCCGCGGAGCCGGTGGAGCTCGGCCTGGAGATACAGTGCCCCGCCGACCCAGGGCCGCCCGATGGTGTGGGCCAGCCGCTCGCACGCCTGCCGCGCCTCGCGCATGGCGTCCGCCCAGGCCCCTTGCAGCTGCATGATCTCCGCGCGGTGCACCAGGCACTGGCCGCGATAGGGCACCAGGTCCGGCTGCGACGCGCACCACTGACCGAGCGCCTTCGTCCACTCCTTCGCCCGGCGCAGATCGAAGATCTCCTGGCATTCGCCGATGACGGCGCAGTAGATGATACCGACGCCGACCGGCGAGACTTCGCCGGTGGTGACGGCCACCATGACCTCGTCGAACAGCGCCACGCCTTCCGCGGCCCGCCCGGCCCGGATGAGGGCCTCGCCGACCCCCACGCGACCGAACGCCATGAGCTGCGCATCGCCGAAGCGCTCGCCGAGCCGCGCCGCCTGATCGAACGTGGCGTGCAGGGTCGCGTGGTCCCCCTCCCACATGCGCCGCAGCGCCTGCAGTACGAGCAGGTACCCGCGCTCTACGCAGTCGTGCCCGCCATCGTCCAGCAGCCGCTGGCCCCGCGCGAGCCAGCCGCCGGTCTTCGCCGATTCGCCCTGGATCAGCGACGTGAACCCGAGCCAGAACGCGCACCGCGCCGCGCCCGGCGCCGCCCCCTGACTCATGAACGCGTGATGCGCCCGAGTCCACGCCTCCGCGCTCTCGGCATCGCGGCCAACCAGGTGCGCGGCGATCGCGAGCCGCTCGAGGTCTTCGGGCGCGAGCGCCGTCTCGCGATCCGCGGCGCTGAGCTGCGCGTAGGCTTCACCCCACGCCTGCCGCTCGAACACCGCCCGGGCCCGATCGAGCGAGCCGGCCGCGGTCATGGCATGCGATACAGGAAGATGTGGTTGCGGGTCCCGCGAACGTTGAGGGTGACCGTCCGCTCGGGAACCCATTCGCCGATGCCGAAGCGGTGGGACACGATCCGGCTGCCGGGCTTGAGCTGGGTCATGAACTTGGGCTGCAGCCGCGCATTCAGCGCCGGCGCAAGAAACAGCGTGACCACCGTCGCGCTCTCGATATCCGTATCGAACAGGTCCTGGACGCGGAACGTCACGCGGTCGACGACACCAGCCCGCACCGCGTTCGCCTGGGCTTCGCGGATGCGCTGGGGGTCGAGGTCCACGCCCACCCCGCGCGCCCCGAACTCCTTGGCGGCCGCGATCACGATGCGGCCGTCGCCGCAGCCGAGATCGTAGACGACGTCATCGCGCGTGACATTGGCGAGGGTGAGCATGGCGTTCACGATCTCGAGGTCGGTCGCGACGAAGATGACGTCGAGCTTGACGGAGGCCGGGGTCTCGCTGCTGCGTGGGGGCGTCCCGGCGGTGCAGCCGACCAGTGCGGCGGTCATCAGAACCGCCACGCGCCGGCCGATTGTTCGCCGGCTCATGGAACGAGTATACAAGGCCCGCCGGGATGGGCGAACACAGCCGGTGGAGAGGGACAGGGGATCGGAGGTCTGCGTGTCTGCGGCCCCGGCGCGCTAATTGGTGCGCGAGAGTAGCGATGCGCCGGGCCGCAGTAGTCGAGACCGTGACATCGCTTTCCAGACCAGCCGGTAAGAGAACTCACAATTCGGTGATCCGAGCGAGGTTCGGACAGGCGCTAGAGGCTCAGTGTCTCCAACACGTCTTGGCTAGCTTTTCAGCGCTTCACCGGGGGATTCTCGTTTGGTCAGAGCCAGGCCCAGCGTGCCGGCCGCCAGCACACCCACGCCGACCAGCGCGCCGACGCCCGTGTAGGCCAAGCTCGAGTAGACGAGATAGGCGCTGGTCGCGCAGAACGCCAGCGGCGTCAGGGGATAGAGCGGCACCCGGAACGGGCGCGCCCGGTCGGGATCGCGGCGCCGGAGCACGAGCAGGGCAACACCGGTCAGGAACAGGAACAGCCAGAACACGGGGGCGGTGTATTCCACCATCGTCTCGAAGCCCTGCCGGGTGAGGCCGCCGAAGGCCACCAAGACCAGCGCGACCGCGCCCTGCGTGAGTAGCGCATTGACGGGCGTCCGGGTGACCGGATGCCAGCGCCCCAGGAAGCCGAGCGCGCCGACATCGCGTCCCACCGCATAGGACGACCGGGCGCCGGTGAAGATCGCCGCGTTGATCGACGTCAGCGCGGCGACGACAACGAGCGCACTGGCCACGCGCGCCCCCTGCAAGCCAAGCGTCTGGTGAACAACATCGGCCGCCACGGCCTTGGAGCCGGCTACACCGGCCACGCCGAGCGTGGCCAGGAACGTCCAGTTGAGCAGTAGGTAGAGCGCGGTGACCAGGGTCAGGCTCCAGACCAGGGCGCGCACCATCGTGCGGCCCGGATCCCGCACCTCGCCCGACAGATAGGCCGCCTCGTTCCAGCCCCCATAGGTGAGGAGCACGAAGACCATCACGAGGCCGAACGTCGGCGCCATCCCCGCGGGGCCGCTCGCCGCCGTGGCTGGCGGCACGGGGCCGGGCGCGACGAGGCCGGCGAGCGCAATGAGCAGGATGCCGGACACCTCGAGCGCCGTAAGCAGGTTCTGGGTGGCGGCACCCAGGCGGACGCCCGCGATGTTGGTAGCGGTCAGGAGCGCGACGATCAGGCCCGCGCAGACCGGTGAGCCCCACCAACCCAGCTCCAGCAGCTCGGCGGCGTAGTCGCCGAGGACGAATGCGAGCAGCGCAATGGCGCCGGTCTGCACGACGCTCAGCCGCGCCCAGGCGAACAAGAATCCCAACCGCAGTCCGAACGCCCGGCTCAGGTAGTGATAGTCGCCGCCGGTGTTCTGATACGTCGAGGCGAGCTCCGCGTAGCAGAGCGCGCCGAGCAGCGACACGAGGCCCCCGCCCAGCCATGCGAGCAGGGCGACGCCGACGCTGCCGGCGTGCTCGGCGACGAGCGACGGCGTGCGGAAGATGCCGACGCCCACGATCGTGCCAACAATCAGGCCGATCGCATCACGCTGCCTCAGAATGCGTGGCGGCGACGTTTCGGCGGATGGGATCATTGCTCTCGAGGCCAGCAAGCCCGGTGCAATCTACGGATTTCGCGGCAGGTAGAAATCATCCCGAACCGACGTGTGGACGTGCTGGTAGCCGTGACCTTCCATCAGCGCTCTGATTTCACTGCGCTTCGGTTCCTTGAAGTTGTGCTCAACCGTCAGCGCGCCTATCTGGTATCTATCGAATGGGAAACCCTTCAGGGCCTCGAGCTCCCCTCCTTCGATGTCGAGGCTCACGTAGTGAATGAATCGAGGAGCTTTCGCGCGGTCGAGGATGTCACCGAGTGTCACGGTCGTGAGCTCCACGACCGGGCCCTGGTTCTTGTGCATTCTCTCCTCATCGACTCCAAACGTTTCGTCGACAATCCCTCCCCAGAAACCCCCCGCGTGCGCCCAAAACTTCACCTGCGCGCCGGCTTTACTGAAGACAACTTCCTTGAAGATTTGGCAGCTGCGATCCCCCATGTTCATGGGAAACGGATCAATACAGATCCCGGTCCAACCCTTTTGCTCGAGCGCTTTCGTATTCGACATGATGGTGCCGTCTCCGGATCCCACATCGAGGAAGAATCCGTTCTTCACACCCGGAAACACGGCTTCGGACACCCATTTGTCCTGACCCATCGTGGAATGAAACGTTACCAGTCCCAGTTTCTCTTTTGCACTGACAACGAGGCTTCGAGACAGCGGGATCTGACAGCACGTGGCGTTGATCTGGTACCTCGCCCCGAGCTTCAAGCCAATAAAGCCCGCCCCCAGCGCTACGGCGGCCACCAGCACCGCTATCAGTGACAAGCGCTTTCGATCAGGGCTTTGAAAAGCAAGACCTGCGACCATCAGGAAGACGCCGCCAGCGGCCTGGTCCGCAAGGACCACGACCATCAGGAATCCGAACAGAAGAACAAGGCACACGGCACCCAACTGACGTGCTGGTGAAAGCAATATGTCCTTACTCATCTGCTCCTTCCCCCTCCAGACATTGACGCGTTCATTGAGGAGCTCAAAGCTTCGTCGGCTGCTCGATCGTGAATCGGGGTCCGAGCGAGAGTGGCGGTCGGATCACTGCCGACAAGGAAGAGCGGGCGATGCAGATGAGAAGCCATACGCGCCGGGACGTGTTCGTAACCGTCTCCCGTCAAGTTCGCCGACCCGAAATCGGAGTTGCGCAGCCCTGGTCGCGGTAGCCGATCACACGGTCAAGCCATATACGACCGCACGTCTCGCTCCCGCGAGGCACCGCGGTGCCAGCCGCCGGCCGGGTGAGACCGACGCGGCGCACGGCCACCGACGTGACTCATCCAGCCGTGGCAAGTTCCATTCCCATTGGGGCGCATTGCTTCGTGCGCCGGTCGCCCAGACGGCTTACTGCACGACATCCCAAGACTTGCGAGTCCGAACCGGTTCGGACGCGTCAGAGGCGCCGACGCGCTCTCGTCCCACTCGCGATCGCTCAGCACTGTGAAGGCAAGCCTTACCGGGAAAGAATGACGCGCTCGTGTAACATTGCGCAGGCGTCGCCACGGTAGAGAGCACGGTGGCCCCGACAGGACTCGGACCCGCGTCCCGAGGCTGCACTCGGGCGGTCTGTTCCGCTGTGTGTCTTGTGAAGCTCAGTCGATCCCGCAGGAGATCGTCGCCTTGGACTCCGCGCTGAATAGGTAGACATCGGAACGCCCAAACTCCAGCCCAACTCGTGCGTTCTCCGGAAATTCCTCCTTCGCGGTCGTCACCACCTTCACGCGCGTGCCTTTCATCAGCTCTACCAGCACCTCGTCCTCCAGGCCCAGCGGCTCACGCAAGAATACGCGGCCAGCCGGCCGACCAGACCCTATCGGAACCAATCGCAATGCCTGCGGCCGGATCCCCACTTCCACACGCTTCAACCCTTGCAAGGCCGCGTGGTGGCGCGGCGCTACCGGGATCTGCGTTCCCAGCAGCTCGACCGCGAGCCCAGCCGTCGTCGTCACTACGGTCGCCGGAACAATGTTCATCGCCGGAGTTCCAATGAAGGTCGCCACCGTCACATCCGCCGGCCGCGCGAACAGCTCCCGAGGCGGCGCGACCTGCAGCGCGCGCCCCTGATCCATCACCGCCACCCGCGTCGACATGGTCATGGCCTCGACCTGGTCGTGGGTCACGTAGATGATGGTCGACGAGATCTCGCGGTGCAGGCGCAGGATCTCGGTGCGCATCTCGACCCGCAGGCGTGCGTCCAGGGCCGAGAGGGGCTCGTCCATCAGCAGCACCTTGGGCTCGCGGATCAGGGCCCGGCCGATGGCCACGCGTTGCTGCTGGCCGCCGGAGAGCTGCCCGGGCTTCTGGGCGAGCTTGTCGGTGAGCCCGAGGGTCGCCGCCACCTTCTCCACTCTCTCGTCGATGCGGGCGCGGGGGAGGCCGGCGATGCGCAGGGGGTAGCCGATGTTCTGACGCACCGTCATGTAGGGGAAGAGCGCGACGTCCTGGAAGACCATCGCGATGTCGCGCTGCTGCGGGGGCAGGGCGGTCACGTCGGTGTCGCCGAACCAGATGCGGCCGGCGGTCGGCGTCTCGAGGCCGGCGATCATGCGCAGCGTGGTCGTCTTGCCGCAGCCGGAGGGGCCGACGAAGGTGAAGAACTCGCGCTCGCCGATCTCCAGCGTGAGATCGCGCACCGCCTCGACGGCGCGGGCGCCGCGGCCGAACGTCTTCTGCGCGCCCTCCAGCCGAACCGAAAACTCCATGGCGGGAGCCCTAGCCCGTGGCCCGCAGGCCGCTCAGCAGATAGCGCTGCAGGAAGAACACCAGCAGGAACGTGGGCACCGAGACCAGGACGGCGGCGGCCATCACCATGCCCCAGTGCACGCCGGTCTGCTCCACGAAGCTGGCGAGGCCGACGGGCAGCGTGAACATCTTGCGATCGGTCTGGAGGATGAATGCGAAGGTGAAGTCGTTCCAGGAGAGAGCGAAGGAGAAGATGGCCACGGACAGGATGCCCGGCCTGGCCGACGGCAGGCACACCTGGCGCAGGGCGGCCAGGCGGCTGGCGCCGGAGGTCCACGCGGCCTCCTCCAGCGAGACGGGCACGATCTGGAAGTACTGCCACATCAGCCAGATGTTGAGCGGCAGGCTGATCGCCATGTGGGCCAGGATCAGGCCGGTGTAGGTGTTCCGCATCTGGAGCGCGGAGAACAGGATGTAGAGCGGGATGGCCATCAGCATGGGCGGGAACATGTAGGAGAAGAGCGTGCCGAAGGCGAAGGGCTTCTTGCCCGGGAAGGCGAAGCGCGTGAGGCCGTAGCCGGCCAGGGTGGCGGCGACCACGTTCAGCACGATGGCGCCCACCGCCGCGATCAGGCTGTTGAGGAAGTAGCGCGCGAACTCGGTGGCGAAGAGCAGCTCGCGATAGTTGTCCAGCGAGAGATCGAGCCGGAACAGGCGGTAGGGCGGGCTGAAGAGCGCCGCGCGCGGGGTGAACGAGGTCAGCACCATCCAGTAGAACGGAAAGGCGACCACCACCAGGATCACCAGCAGCAGGGCCAAGGCTCCGGAGGTCTGCGCGCGGCTCATCGGCCGACCTCGATCTCCCGGGTGGGGTCGAACAGCTTGAAGTAGACGAGCGCGCCCACCAGCAGCACCACGAACATCACGCTGCAGGCCGCCGCGGCCAGGCCGAAGTCGAACTCCTCGAACGCGAGCCGATAGGCGTACAGCGGCAGCGTCTCGGTGGCCTTCAGCGGGCCGCCGTGGGTGACCAGCCAGATCGAGTCGAACTTGTTGAACATCCAGATGCCGCGCAACAGGGCGATCACGATCAGCGTGGTGCGCAGCGCGGGCAGGGTCACGTCCCAGAAGGCGCGCAGCGTGCCCGCGCCGGAGACGGCGGCCGCCTCGTAGAGCTTCGGGTTGATGGCCTGCAGGCGCGCCAGGATCAGCAGCGTGGCGAAGGAGCCGTACTGCCAGCCGGCCATCCCGATCACCGCCCACATCGCGGTGCCGAGGCCGCCGAAGAAGTTGACGGGCCGCTCGACGGCGCCGGTCTGCATCAGCACCTGATTGACCACGCCGTATTCCTGGGAAAGCAGCCACTGGAACACCAGCGCCACCACGATGGAAGGCAGCAGATACGGGAGCACGAACAGGCTCCGCACCAGGGTGCGGCCCATGAACGCGCGGTTCAGCAGCAGCGCGGCCACCAGGCCGAGCGCCAGCTGAAGGCCGACCGAGCCCAGCGTGAACACGACGGAGCGGCCGAAGGCGCTCCACAGCTCCGGCTCGTCCAGGATCAAGCGGTAGTTGTCGAGCCCGACCCACTTCATGGTCGGGCTGAACGCGGTCTTCTTGAAGAACGAGAGCGAGACCGCGTACGCGATGGGCAGGTACGCGATCACCAGGAGGAAGACGAGAGCGGGGGCGGTGGTGCCTAGGATCCACGCGCGCCGCTCGGTGGTCGCGCTCATCGCCGGCGACTCTACCACGTCCGTGCGGAGCCAGAGGCCTGGCGTTGAGGTAGACTATGCCCTCGTTCGAGCTCCCCAACCGCGGAGGGTCACGATGAGCAGGGTCGAAACGAAGCTCGAGGTCGTCACGATCCCCGTCTCCGACGTCGATCGCGCCAAGCGTTTCTACGAGGGCCTGGGGTGGCGGCTCGACGCCGATTTTGCCAAGGGCGACGACTGGCGGGTGGTACAGCTAACGCCCCCAGGCTCAGCGTGCTCCATCTTCATCGGGAAGGGCCTCACGACCGCCGCGCCAGGGTCGGTTCAAGGAACGCTCCTCATCGTCGACGATGTCCAGGCCGCCCGCGCCGAGCTCGCGACCCGCGGCGCCAACCCCAGCGAGGTCTTTCATTTCGACGGCACGCTCCGCGTCACCGGGACGCAGGGACGGCGGCCGGGCCCGGACCCGGAGCGCCGCTCCTACAGCTCATGGGTCTCGTTCAGCGACCCCGACGGCAACGGCTGGCTGCTGCAGGAAGTCACCACCCGGCTTCCCGGACGCGGGCTGAGCAGCTTCGACGTCGCGACGCTGACCGATCTCCTGCGCGAGACCGAGAACGCCCACGGCCGGTACGAGCCAACCGCCCCGAAGCACCACTGGTCGGGTTGGTACGCCGCGTACATGGTCGCGCGGCAGCAGGGCAAGACCGCGGACGAAGCGGTCAAGGATGCCGTGCACCACACGGAGAGTGCCCGCGAGTAGCCGCGCCGTTCGCGCTGCCCCTCAGACGTTGGGGCAGAGCCGGTCGAAGAACATCGCGAGGAAGCGGTCCACCTCGATGACCTGCGCCAGGCGGCAGTTCGGAGCGCCGTCCGCGCGTCGGGTCTGACCGTTCTCGCCCACCGAGATCCGCGCTGGTTGCCATCGCGCCAGGCTCTGGTCGACGGCGAGACCCACCGCCAGCGGATCGTGCAGGTGCATGTAGCCCCAGAGACGGAAGCTTTGCTCGGTGAACGCCTCGATGCGGGCGGCGAGCGGACCGGCCCGGCCGGCCAGCGCGGCGTGGAGCTGGTCGCGCTTGATCGTGGTCTGGCGCGTGGCGTCCAGCGGCACGAGGTCCACCCGCAGGCCGGCGTCGAAGACCTCGCGCGCGGCATCCGGGTCGACATAGACATTGAATTCGGCATCCGCGGCGCTATTGCCACGCACATCCACCGCGCCGCCCATCACGACCACCCGGCCGATGCTCCGCAGGGCATCGGCATCGAGGCGCAGAGCAAGCGCCAGGTTCGTCAGCGGGCCCAGCGCGATGAGCGTCAGGCGCTCGGCGTGGGCCCGGGCCAGGGCCACGAGCGTCTCGGGCGCCGACGGCGAGACGGCCGGACCGGCCACGGCCGGCCAATCCAGCGCATCGCCCAGGCCGTCGCCGCCGTGTTCGTCGCGGTTGGCGGTCACCAGCGCCCGACGCAGCGGGGCCGCGGCGCCCAGGACGATATGGGGCAGCCGGGCCGGGCGGCGGGCGGCGACCAGGCGAGCGGCGTTGCGCGCCGTGTCGGCGAGCGGCGCGTTGCCCGCGACCACCGTCAGCGCCAGGACGTCGAGCTCGGGTGATCCCCAGGCCAGCAGCAAGGCCAGGGCATCGTCGATGCCCGGATCGGTATCGATGACCGTCGGGGTCAGCGCATGCTCGGCTCAGCCCACCCGCTTCATCTTCTTGCGGACCTGGGCGGCGGCCTCGTCGACGATCTGCTCCGACTTCATGCCCTTGATGTTGCGCATCGCGAGCATCCAGCCGGCCAGGTTCTCGTTGTGGTAGAGGCCGATGTAGGGATTCAGCTCACGACCGTCCCAGTAGTAGAGCGGAACGCCCTTGGTCCAGACCGAGTCGATGAACTTCAGCACGTCCATCCGCTTCTGGATCACCGGGTTGTCCTGGTACTTGGCCGAGTTCAGCATCTGCCGGCTGGCCGGGATGATGTGCAAGGGCACCGCGTGGTACCAGGAGATCAGGTCCGGGTGCTTGAGGAAGAAGGTCACGTACTTCTTGGCCCCGTCCACGTTGGACTTCTCCAGGATGTGGAAGCCCTGGACGGAGAGGTAGTAGGAGTCGGTCAGCTTCTTCGGCAGCTCGAAGGGTAGCGTGGCGTCGGCGATCTTGGGGTTGTTGGCGATGGTCTGGTCGAGCAGGCGCGAGCCCACGTACCACGACGTCGCCGCCTTCTCGCTGAAGTACGTCGACATCAGCTCGCCCCAGTTGTAGGTGGAAGCCTCGGGCGAGTACTTGTGCAGCTCGTTCAGGTAGTCGAGCGTCTCGATCGCGCGCTTCTTCTGATCGCCCTGGTCCAGCACCACCTCGTAGTCCTTCTTGCCCGCATTCCACTTGAACCAGTGGACGTCGTTCTTCATGAACATGGTCTCGAGCAGCAGCGTCGAGGCGCCGGTCTCCGCCGAAGGCACGATGCAGCCGTACATGCTGGGCGCGTTGGTGAGCGCCTTCGCGGCCTTGAGATAGTCGTCCCAGCTCTTCGGGGCGGTCAGGCTCTTGGCGTCGAAGAGATCCTTGCGGTACCAGCCGTAGGTGAACTGCTGGCTGGTGGGGATGGAGCGATCCGCGCCCTTGTAGACGAGGCGCTGGTTCTCCGCCGCCCCGCCGGTGGCCTTGAGCACGTCGCCCACGTCGGCCAGCTGGTTCTCCAGCGCCAGGTTCATGGCCTGTCCGGCGCCGTACCAGACGATCTCGGGCGGAGTGCCGGCGGCGATCAGGGTGGCCACCCGCTTGGCGATGTTGGCGAAGCCGGGCGTCTCCACCACCACGTCGATGCCGGTCTCTTTCTTGAAGTCGGCGTTGATCTTCTCGTAGACCGCGATGGCCTTTGGGTTCGACTCCTCCGAGACGAAGACCACCTTGTTCCTGTCCTGGCCGCGCGCGGTGCGCACCAGCACCTGCGGGGCCACGGTGGCCGCGGCGGCGCCCTTCACGAAGCTCCGGCGATCGATGAACATGCTGTCTATCCTCCTGGTGTGGGGGTGGCCAGAGCGCGCGCCTTGAGCGCGGCGCGGTCGATCTTGTTCGTCCCGGCCAGCGGCAGCTCGGGAACGAGGAATACCCGTCGCGGATGCTGATACGCCGGGCCGTGGGCGAGCGCCCACTCCTTCACGGCCTGCTCGGTGAGGCCGGCGCCGGGCCGCGCGACCACGAAGGCCACCGGCACCTGGCCCTTCAGCTCGTGGTCCGTCGGTAGCACCGCCGCCTGCAGCACGTCGGGGTGACGCTCGAGCGTGGATTCCACATCGCCCGGATAGACGTTCTCGCCGCCGCAGACGAACATGTCGTCGGTGCGGCCGACGAAGTAGTAGAAGCCGTCGGCGTCACGACGGCACACGTCCCCGGTGTCGAACCAGCCGTCCTTCAGCCGGCGCGAGCTCTCCTCGGGCAGATTGTGGTAGGCGAGCATCACGCCCGGGTTGCGCGTGAGCAGCACGCCCTCGTCGGGACCGGGCTCGAGCCGGATGTCGCAGCCGGCCAGCGGATAGCCGATCGACGTGGCCGGGCGCGGCTTGCCCTCGGGATGATTGGCGAACATCACCGGGCCGGCCTCGGTCACGCCGTAGCCGTTGGTGGCCGACGCGTTCGGGAACGCGTGGTGGAGCGCCTCGAACAGCGCGGGGGACGCGGGCGCGGAGCCCACGCCGATGAAGCGCACGCTGCTCTTGTCGATCTTCGCGAGCGCCGGGTCGCTCAGCATCAGGTGGAACATGGTCGGCACGCCGGAGAGGCGCGTCACGCGGTAGCGGCCGATGCACTCCACGTAGAGGCGCTGGTCGAAGCGGGCCAGCAGCACCAGCGAGGCGCCCACCGCCATGCCCACCTTGGTCCACACCAGCGCGTTCTTGTGGTAGAGCGGCGCGGCGACCAGCACACGGTCCTCCGGCCTCATGCGACGGGCCTGCACGAGCGCGCCGATCTGCCAGGCCTGGCCGGTGTGGGTCAGCAGCACGCCCTTGGGGCGGCCCGTCGAGCCCGAAGTATAGGGCTGAAGGCAGACGTCGTCCGTGCGGGGCTCGACGGCGGTGAACGGGCCGTGATGGAGGAACCGGTCGTAGTCGGCGTCGAAGTCGACGGTCGGGACGTCGGGCGGGGCAACCCGTCGGTGCGCGGCGTCCACGAAGCAGAGCTTCAGGTCGGCGTCGCGGGCGATGAAGGCCAGCGTCTCGGCCGGGAGCTTGATGTTGAGCGGGACCGGGATCGCGCCGGCGCGCATCGTGCCGTAGAGGGTGGCGATGTACTCGGTGCGGTTGAGCGCGAGGATGCCGACGCGGTCGCCGCGTCCCAGGCCGCGGGCGGCGAGGCCGTTGGCGACGGCGTCGGCCTGCGCGTCGAGCTGGGCGTAGGTGACGTCGCGCGGGGCCTCCGGGCGGGCGAGATCGATGAGCGCCACGGTGTTGCCCCACCCCTCACCCTGCCCTCTCCCCTGAGGGACGAGGGTGGAGCCGGCGTCAGGCGCGGGGTTCCCTCTCCCCTCGGGGGAGAGGGGAGGGTGAGGGGTCCCTCCGACCAGCGTGCCGACGTTCATGGCGTGATGATGATCTTGCCGAACAGCTCGCGCGCTTCCATCACCCGCATCGCCTCGCGCGACTCGGCCAGCGGAAAGACGCGGTCGATGATCGGCGTGATGGTGCCGCGCTCGACCTGCACCAGCAGCGCCTCCAGGTCTTGACGCGTCCAGCCGTTGGCGCCGATGATGTTGACCTCGCGGCGCCAGATGTAGCGGATGTCGGTCTTCGGATCGAAGCCGGCGGTGGCGCCGCACGTGAGCAGGCGCCCGTGACGGGCCAGGGTGCGCAGGCTCGGCACCCAGGTGTCGCCGCCCGTGTAGTTGACGAGCACGTCCACCCCCTGCTTGCCCGAGATCTCCCAGGCGCGCTTGGAGAAATCCTCCTTGGTGTAGTCGATGACATGGTCGGCGCCCAGCTCCTGCAGCCGCCGCAGCTTGTCGGCGGAGGACGCGCAGGCGATCACGCGCGCCTTCAAGTTCTTCGCGATCTGCACACAGCCGGTGCCGACGCCGCCGCTGGCGCCCAGGATCAGCACCAGCTCGCCCGCCTGCAACCGGCCGCGAGTGATCAACATTCGATACGCCGTGCCGTAGGCGATGGGCAGCGAGGCGGCCTGCTCGAACGTCACCGCGTCCGGCATCGCGATCAGATTCTCGGCGTCCACCGCGATGCGCTCGCAGAGCCCGCCGTTGGCGTGCTCGCCCAGCGCGCCGCCCGGCTTGATGTGCGGGTCGATCAGCACGCGGCGGCCGATCCAGTCGCGCGAGACGCCGGCGCCCACCGCATGCACGACGCCCGCAACATCGCCGCCCGGGATGCGCGGCATCTCGACGGGCAGGCCCGGCATGCCGTGCAGCACGAAGATGTCGAGGTAGTTGAGCCCGCACGCCTTCACCTCGACCACCGCCTGGCCCGGACCGGCCGAGGGCTCGGGCCAATCGGTTCGGAGCCGGACCTGCTCCAGCCCGCCGTGGGCGTCGATCGCGACTGCCTTCAAGCTTTTTTCTAGCTGGGGGGGAGCGGCGCCGCTCCTCCCCCAGGCCCCCCCACCACATTCCTCGGTCGGTCGGCGGCGATTTCAGGATCGCGGCCGGTCGGCCGGAGTAGCTCGAAGCGGAAGTCGCAGTGCGAGGCGCCCTCCATCACGGTCTGCGTCCGCGTCAGCTTCACGTCCGGGTTGAAGCCCTCCACCAGCGAGAAGTCGCGGTTGCAGGAGAGCAGCGCGCCGACTTCCGGGATGCCGAGGGCCCGGTACATCTCCGCGTACCGGCACCGCGTGACGTTGAAGGAGAGCTTCTCCTCGGTCTGCTCCAGCACGTCCATGCGGTAGGCGTCGCCCTTCTTCCAATCCTCCAGCGCGGTGGCGAAGTGGCCGAGGCTGTCGCCGCCCATGCGCTCGGCCAGGGCTCGGCCCTGTTCTCGCGCCACCTCCACGATGATCCGCCGGGCGATCTCGAAGACGCGCTCGCGGCCGAACTCGTCGCCGAGCGCGGTCAGCACCGGCATCAGGATGCGGGCCTCGATCTCGCGGCGCCTGAGCACGCCGATCTCGTTCAAGGTGTCCGGAGGCATCCGATCGCTCATGACGTCGTCTCCTTGGGCGGCCGCGGCGAGGCGTAGCACGCCCGCCCCACCGCCACCAGTGTCCCGCTCGCGTCGCGGATCTCCACGTCGGCCACGCTGACCGTCTTGCCCACCCGCACCGTCTTGCCCACCGCGGTGAGGTCGCCCGCCCGCGCCGGCCGCAGGTAGTCCACCCGCATGTCGATGGTGGGCACCCCGGGCGCGGTCTCGCTCATCACCGCGTAATCGCCCGCGATGTCGGCCAGCGCGCTGACCACCCCGCCGTGCAGCCAGTCCGAGCCGTCCACGCGGACGAACTCCTGGCGGAACGGCAGCCGGATCTCCACGCGCCCTTTTTCCGCCGTGACGATCTCCAGGCCCAGGAACCGCATGAACGGCGAGTGGCTGAAGCCCTGCGCCCCCAGGTCCATCCGGCTCACGCGCCCACCTCCCGTGCCCGCGTCTTCAGCGCGCCGCGGTCGATCTTGCCGGTCCCGCCCAGGGGCAGCGCGTCGACGAACACCACCCGCCGCGGATGCGCATAGGGCGCGCCGCGCTCCAGGAAGAACTTCCGCACGTCGTCCTCCGACGTGGCGCCCGTCTCGCGCGCCACCACGAAAGCCACCGGCACCTCGCCCTTCACGTCGTGGGGCGCCGGCACCACGCAGGCGTCGCGCAGATTCGGATGCTGGAGCAGGATGTCCTCCACTTCCTTCGGGTAGACGTTCTCGCCCGCCACGTTGATCATGTCGTCGCGCCGGCCGACGAAGTAGTAGTAGCCGTCGGCGTCGCGGCGCAGGAGGTCGCCGGTGTAGAGCCACCCCTCCCGGAACTTCTTCGCGGTGGCCTCGGGCAGCTTCCAGTAGCCGGCGGCCAGCCCCGGATTGCGCGTGAGCAGCTCGCCGACTTCGTCCACGCCGACCTCGGCGCCGGCCTCGTCCACCAGCTTCACGTCGCAGCCGGGGAACGCGAGCCCGCAGGAGCCGCGCTTCTTGAGGCCCCAGCGCGTGTTCACGATCGGCACCGGCCCGCCCTCGGTGAGCCCGTAGCTCTCGCCGATGGGCGCGCCGAACACGCGCCGGAACTCCTCCAGCAGCTCGTCGGGCACCTCGGCCGAGCCGCAGACGGCATAGCGCACGCTCGAGACGTCGTGACGGGCCAGCGCGTCCTTCTCGGCGAGGATCATCTTGTACATCGCGGGCACGCCGGTGAGGTACGTGACCTGGCAGCGGTCGATGGCGCGGATGACCTCGAGGGCGTCGAAGCCGGGCAGGATCACCAGCGAGCCGCCCGCGATGAGGAACGGCTTCACCGCGCCCGCCATCGCGTTCTTGTGGTAGAGCGGGACGGCGATCAGCGCGCGCTCGGTGTCGTCCACCATGAGCGCCTTGCGCAGGATGTCGGTGTTCCAGATCTGCCCGCCGTGGGTCAGGAGCACGCCCTTGGGCTTGCCGGTGGAGCCCGAGGTATAGGGCTGCATGCAGATCTCGTCGAACGCGGTGGCCCGTCGGGCCAGCGTGGGCGACGCGGCGGCCAGCACGCGCTCGTAGGCCAGCGCGCCCTCGGAGGCCGGCCCGTCCGCGATCAGGTGCTCGATGGCCGGGATCTGCGCGGCCAGCGAGCGGCCCCGCTCGGCCAGCGCCGCGTTCGCCACCAGCACCATCGCCTCCGAGTCCTGGGTGACGTAGCGGAGCGCCTCGTCGCCCATCCGGATGTTGAGCGGCACCGCGACCGCCCCCAGCCGCATCGTGCCGAACAGCGTCTCGAGGAAGCGGAAGTCGTTGTTGAAGAGCAGCGCGACGCGGTCGCCCGCGCCCACTCCGAGGGCAGCCAGCGCATTGGCCATGCGGTTACAGCGGGCGTCCAGCTCGGCGTAGGTCAGCACGGTCTCGCCCTGGTACACCGCCGGCTTGGACGGGGTGAGAGCGAGCGGGGTGTCGAAGAGGTAGCCGAGGTTGTCGGGCAGCACGCGAGTCGGCCAGATAGTGCCCCGCCCGGCCCGATCTCGTCAAGGCGACGGCGGCGGTCTAGACTAGGCGGCGTACCGGACGGCATACCCATTCAACGGAGGAGCGCCATGGCGCTGAAGCCGATCGCCTACGTGCAGGCCGCGTGGCACACCGACATCACCGATCATTGCCGTGAGGCCTTCATGGCCGAGATGGCCCGGCACGGGTACAAGGCGGGCGACGTCGAGCGCTTCTCGGTGCCCGGCAGCCTCGAGATCCCGCTGATGGCCCGCCGGCTCGCCCGGACTGGCCGCTACGCGGCGGTGTGCGCCAGCGGCCTGGTGGTCGACGGCGGCATCTACCGCCACGAGTTCGTGGCCCAGGCGGTGCTGCACGGCATCGTGCAGACTTCGCTCGAGACCGACGTGCCGGTGCTCTCCGCGGTGCTCACGCCCCACCACTTCCACGAGCACGCGGTGCACGAGGAGTTCTTCAAGCAGCACATGCAGACCAAGGGCACCGAGCTGGCCGAGGCGTGCGTGGCGATCATCGGCCAGCTCGCCGCGGTGGCCTGAGCGGCGACGCACTCGACTTTCGCTGAGCGAAGCCCGCGGCTGCCCGATACGCGGCGAGCCGTGCTAGCCTCCCTGCGGACCTCATATCCGACAGGAGGCGGCTCGCCATGGACTACCGCGACTACCAGCACCTGACCTTCGAGCGCCGGCCCAACGGGGTCGTGCTCATCACGCTCAATCGGCCGGAGGTGCTGAACGCCACCAACGACCGGCTGCACTGGGAGCTGACGCAGGTCTGGCTCACCCTCGACGCCGACGACAGCGCGCGCGTCGCGGTGGTGACCGGCGCGGGGCGGGCCTTCTCGGCGGGCGGCGATCTCAGCATGGTCGAGGCCAACAGCCGCGACCCGAAGCGGCTGGTCCGTACCGTGCGGGAGGCCTCCGACATCGTCTACAACATCATGAACCTCGACAAGCCGGTGATCTCGGCGATCAACGGCGTCGCGGTGGGCGCGGGGCTCGTGGTGGCGCTGATGTCGGACATCAGCATCATCTCGGAGACGGCGCGCTTCACCGACGGCCACACCAAGCTGGGCGTGGTGGCGGGCGACCACGCGGCCATCCTGTGGCCCCTGCTCTGCGGGATGGCGAAAGCGAAATACTACCTGCTCACATCCGACTTCATCGACGGCCGCGAGGCCGAGCGCATCGGGCTGGTGAGCCTCTGCGTGCCGCCCGCCGAGCTGATGCCGAAGGCCTTCGAGGTGGCCGACAAGCTGGCCACCGGCGCGCAGCAGGCGATTCGCTGGACCAAGCGCTCGCTCAACAACTGGCTGCGCATGGCCGGGCCGATCTTCGATCAGTCCATCGCGCTCGAGATGCTGACGTTCATGGACGAGGACGTGCGCGAGGGCGCGACGGCGATCCGGGAGAAGCGGGCGCCGCGGTTTCCGTCGGCGCGGTGAGCCCCACGCGTCCAGCGGGGCGGCCGAGCTTCGGCGGCTGGCGGTCAGTCGATGATGTGCGCGGCCCGGACGAGCAGCGACTGGGGAATCGCCAGGCCGAGCGCGCGGGCGGCTTTGAGGTTGATCATCAGCTCCAGCCGGGCCGGCTGCTCGATCGGTAGCTCGCTCGGCTTCGCCCCCTTGAGAATGCGATCCACGTAGCCCGCCGCCCGGCGGAAGTTATCGGCCACCGACGGTCCGTACGCCATCAGGCCGCCCGATTCGCCGAACTCTAGCTCCGCGTACATCGCGGGCAGCCGGTGCCGGGCCGCCACCGCGACGATGCGCTCGCGCTGGCTCCAGAAGTAGGCGTCGGCCAGCATCAGCATCGCGTCCACGCGCCGCCGGGACCCGGCGCCCAGTCCGCGCTCGATCTCCTGGACGTCGCGCGCCTGGATGCTCTCCAGCTGGACACCGAGGGCCTGGGCGGGAGCTTCGAGGCTCGCCAGCTTGTGCGGGTTCGCGTCGTTGCGCGGGTTCCAGACCACCGCCACCCGTGCCAGCGACGGTAAGGCCTCGCGCAGCAGCTCGAGCCGCTTGCTGTCGAGCTCGGCGCCGGTGGAGATCAGGAAGCCGGTAACGTTGCCACCCGGGCGCGCCAGGCTCGTCACAAGGCCCTGCTGGACCAGATCGATCGCGGCCGCGCCGATGACGATCGGGATCGTGGCCGTCGCGCGCTTGGCCGCCACGATCGCGGGGCCGCCGTCGGTCACGATGACGTCCACCGGGAGGGTCGCAAGCTGGGCGGCCAGCGCGGGTAGCCGGTCCATCTTCCCTTCGGCCGCCCGGACTTCGAGGCTCAGATCGCGATGGCCGAGCGCCCGCATCTCCTGCCGGAACGCCTCGACGTTCTGCGTATGCAGCACACTGCTGGTGAGCCAGCCAATGCGCGGTGGCTTCGCGGGCCCCTGGCCCGGCGCCTCTTCGGGTCGCAAGGCGAGCGCCGCGCCGAGGAGGCCCAGGAAGAAGCGCCGACCCATCATCCCGCGTGCCGCTCCGGACGGATGTCGAGCCCGGGGCCGATCACCGAGGACGCGCCGCCGCGGTGATCTGGGCGGCGTGCTCCTCGGCGTGCTCGCCCACCCGCCGCGCGAGGAACTCGATGGACATGACACCGAACTGCGGATGGCGGCCCTCGCGCGCCCACTCCGCGTCGGGCACGGCCTCGAGCAGGCGCGCGAGCTGCTCGTGCTCGCCGAGGATGGTCGCCAGCAGGTAGTCCACCGTCTCCCCGCGGGCCAGGCTGGCCGGGCGGTAGGTCTCCTCGTCGAAGTCGGCGAAGAGGGGCGAGTCCTCGTAGAAGAGCCGGCGGAGGCGCAGGCCATAGACGTGGACGATCACGTCACGCACGTGGGTCAGCGTCTCCAGCGCGGACCACTCGCCGGCCTTGGGCGCCACGTCGAACCGGCGGCGCGGCGCCTCCTCCACCGCGCGGCGGAGGACCTGCGCGGACGAGCGGATCCGCTCGATCAGCCGGCGATGCTCGGGTGTCATGGCCGATACTCCATCACGGCTTGCCCGCCCGGACCAGCAGGAAGATCGGGCGACGGCGCTCGTCGGCCCAGACCGGGTGGTCGCGCAGCCACCGCTCGCTGGGGACCGGCTCCACGAGCCGCTCGATCACGAGCCCGGCGTCGATCAGGCCGTCGATCAGGGTGGCCAGCGTGCGGTGCACCTTGCGCACGCCGGTCACGAACCAGGTCTCCTCGCGGGGGCCCTCGTCCGCGTAGCGGTCGAGGCGCCAGCCGGTGCGCCGGCCATCGGCGTCGAGCACCCAGCCCTCGCCCGGCAGGCGCGCGGTGTAGATCGGATGCTCGATCGAGTAGACGAGCACACCGCCGGGAGCCAGCCAGGAGGCGATCTTCGCCATCAGCCCGGCGTAGTCCTCCACGTAGTGAAAGGCCAGCGAGCTGACGACCAGGTCGAAGCGCGCCCGCTCGAACCCCAGCTGCTCGATCGCCTCGCGGCGGTACGTCACGCGCGGATGCGCCCAATCGGCCCGCGCCCGCTCCAGCATGCGCTCGGACAGATCCACGCCGATGACCTCGGCGGCTCCGGCAGCGGCCAGGTGGTGGGCCAGCTGTCCGGCCCCGCACCCGAGATCCAGGACCCGGCGGCCGGCGATGGGCGGCAGCAGCGCGAGCAGGTCGTCGTGCTCCATCGCCTGCGACCAGCCCGCCCCGAAGCGCTCGATGGAAGAATATCCGGCGAAGAAATCCGGATCGTCGTAGATGTTCTGCGGATCCATCGCGAGGCGCGTCACGATCGCGCCCGCCCGGGGCGGAAGCGTCGGTCGAGCCGCCAGCGGGAGCCGACGCGCACCAGCCGGGCGATCGCGATGGGGTGGGCGTGGCCGCACGGGTCCGACCGGCGCGCGGTCCGCGGGTGCTGGCGCGCCGGGTCCGGGGGCTGAAGCGCCAGCACGCTGCCTTCCTCGATTCGCCGATACTCGATCGACATCTCGTCGGCGGCGGGCGGATCGAAGAGGGCCGGCTGCGGGTCGACAGCGCGCTCGGTGTAGGCAAGCGTGAGATGGCTCGCCTTCCCGCCCGTCGGCAGTGGCACGCACGTGGGCTGTGCGACCTCGATCTCGTTGCCCACGCAGTCGATGGCGAGCCCCGGCGCCACCACGATCTGTCCCTGCTGAAGTGAGACCCCGAGCCCGCCGACGATTCCCCATCCGTGCAGCCAGCGGTGCAGCCGGCGGAATCGGCCGCGCACGTAGTCCTGCTCGGTCTGGAAGTCGGCCGCGCCCAGCAGCTGGCCGTCGAAGTAGCGGACTCGGATCACGGCGATCTCTCCTCGCGCCGGCGGCCTCAGCCGGCGACGCCTTCGTCCCGGTAGGCCTGCAGCGCGTCGGCGCCGAAGCAGGCGAAGACGACCTGCCGGAGATGGTGATGGTGCGCGGCCCGGACGGTGCGCACCGCGATCGCGGTGGCCGGCCGCAACGGATAGCCGTAGATCCCGGTGCTGATCGCGGGGAACGCCACGCTACCGAGCCCGTGCTCCTCGGCGAGCCGCAGCGAGGAGCGATACGCCGACGCCAGGAGCTCGGCTTCGCCGGCGGCGCCGCCGTGCCAGACCGGGCCCACCGCGTGGATCACGTGACGGGCCGGCAGCCGGAAGCCGGGCGTGATGCGGGCGTCACCGGTCGGGCAGCCGCCGAGGGCCGCGCACGCTGCCGCCAGCTCGGGGCCGGCCCTGGCGTGGATGGCGCCGCACACGCCGCCGCCGGGCGCGAGCCGCTCGTTGGCCGCGTTGACGATGGCGTCCACCGGCAGCGTCGTGATGTCCACCAGCCGCGCGCTCAGCTCCACATCGGGTGCCACGCCGGGCACCTGGCTCACTTGCCACCGCGCCGGGGCGCGAAGATCCGTGCGCGCGCCGCGTCGATCAATCCGCGGAAGTCGCCCACCAGCAGCATGGCCCAGAAGTAAGGGTGCCGGCCTAGTACGGCTCTCGCGACCGCACACAGCGATGACGGCACCCGTCCGCGGCGCTCCCAGGATCCCCAGCGGCCGCGCAGCGCGTCCCAGCCGGCGCTCGCAATGTAAGCCTCGGCGTCGGCGCGGCCACGGAGTTGCGCATCGAGGCAGCGGGACAGCACCCACGGGGGGTACCGCAGCCTATAGGGCCAGCGGCGCCAGCCCCGCAGATGAGTCGTCCAGAAGAGATACACGTTGCGGACCATCAAGTACTCGCGGAGGACCCCGGTTGGACCCCCGAGCGCGAGACCGTGCTTGTGGTACACGGAGGCATCCCGCACGAGGCGCGTGGCGAAGCCGGCCGCCATCGCCCGAACGCACAAGTCCATGTCCTCAACATAGGCGAAGTAGCGCTCGTCCAGGAGCCCCACCCTCTCCACGACTCGCCGCTTGATCAAGAGGGCGGTGCCCCAGAGAGCCAGGCGTCCCTCGTGTCCGTGCGCTACCGGATGGTCGAGGGAGGTGAACTTCTGAAGACGCCCTCCCGGGAGATCCACGAGGGTCCCCGCGTACTGGACCGCGTGCGGCGGGTCGTAGTCATAGATTACGGGGCTCAGCAGGCCGATTCGATCGTCTCCCTCTCCCGCGCTGACCAGCGCGTCGAGGCAATTGGGATCGACGACCGTATCGTTGTTCAGCAGCCAGACGTAGGCCGCTCCTCGCTCCAGCGCGTAGCGAATCCCCGCGTTGGCCCCGGCCGCGAAGCCCAGGTTTTCCGGCTTCCGGAGGACGGCGGTCGCGAGGTCGCTGGCCTCGATCCTACCCGCTTCCGGCGCGGCGGAGCCATTGTCCACCACCAGCGTCGCGACGTTCGGATAGCGGAGCCGCTTCAGCGACTGCAGGCACTCGAGCGTGGCCGCTACCCCGTTCCAGTTGAGGACGACCACCCAGACCGCCGGCGGCCCGGGCACGCCGCGGGCCTCTCGCGCCCCTAGCGACCCTTGAACTTGGGCGCGCGCTTGTCCTTGAAGGCCTGGACGCCTTCCTTGTGATCCTCGGTCTCGCGCACCACCGCCATGTGCGAGGAGACGAGATCCAGGTGCGTGCGCAGGTCCAGGCGCATGGACTGGTACACGAGCCGCTTGATCATTCGAACCGGGATCTGCGGGCCGTCGGCCACGCGGCGGGCGAAGGCGTAGGTCTCCTCGACCAGCTTGTCGTGGGGCACGACCCGGTTCACGATGCCCAGCTCGAGGGCCTTCGGCGCCTCGATGAAGTCCGCGGTCCAGAGCAGCTCGAGCGCCCGCGCGGTGCCGATGAGGCGTGGCAGGAAGTAGGTGTCGCCATCCCCCGGGACCAAGCCCACCCGCACGTAGCCGGTGGAGAAGCGGGCCTGCTCGGAGGCGATCCGCATGTCGCACATCAGCGACATGCCCATGCCCGCGCCGACCGCGACCCCGTTGACCATGGCGATGACCGGCTTGTCCATCGCCTCGAGCGTCCTCGGCACGTTGTGGATGTGCTCCCACAGCCCGTTCTTGTTGTCGAGCGGGGTGGGATCGCCGCTGCCCATCCGCCCCACGTCGCCGCCCGAGCAGAACGCCTTGCCCGCGCCGGTGACCACCACCACGTTCACGTTGGGATCGCGCTGCGCCTCCTGCAGCGAACCGGCCCAGCGCTCGATCATGGGCCCGGTGAAGGCGTTCATCTTGTCGGGCCGGTTCAGCGTGATGGTGGCGATGCGATCCTTCACCTCGTAGAGCAGCTCGCTGGTCTCGGTGGCCACGGTGGTCTCCTAGTCTTTGGGTAGGCCGAGCACGCGCTCGCCCAGGATGTTGCGCAGGATCTCGGTGGTGCCCGCGCGGATGCCGCTGCCGCGGGCCAGCAGGCAGTAGAATTCCCACTCGCCCTCGTCGGGGGCCAGCGCGCTGCCCGCCTGGAGCTGCGAGTAGGGGCCGATGATCTCGGTGGCCAGCTCGGCCAGGTCCTGGTCGAGCTGGCTCCAGAAGAGCTTCGAGGTGGAGCCCTCGGGGCCGGGCGTGCCGCCCTTCAGGATCTTGGTGAGGCTGCGGTAGCCGTTGAGCTGCAGCACGCGCTCGCCGATCGACAGCGCGGCGATCTTCTGGCGGACCACCGGGTCCTCCGCGGCGGGCCGGCCGTTCTTCATCGTGCGCTTTGCCAGCGACAGCAGCTTGTGCAGCGCGGTGCGCAGGCTGATGTGGCGGATCATGGTGAGCACGTCGCGCTCGTAGGCCAGGGTGGTGAGCGCCACGCCCCAGCCTTCGTTGACCTTGCCCACCACGTTGCCGACCGGCACCCGCACGTTCTCGAGGAAGACCTCGTTGAACTCGGCCTCGCCGGTGATCTGCCGCAGCGGGCGGATGGTGAGGCCCGGGCTCTTCATGTCGAGGAGCAGGAAGGTGATGCCCTTGTGCTTGGGCGCGGCGGGATCGGTGCGCACGAGAAAGAAGCCCCACGCGGCCACGTGGGCCATGCTGGTCCAGACCTTCTGCCCGTTCAGCACGTAGTGGTCGCCGTCCAGCACCGCGCGGGTCTGCAGATTGGCCAGGTCGCTGCCCGCATTGGGCTCGGAGAAGCCCTGGCACCAGATGTCCTCCGCGGTGAGGATGCGATCCAGGTGCCGGGCCCGCTGGGCCGGCGTGCCGTGCTTCATGAGCGTCGGGCCCAGCATGCTGAGCCCGCTGCGGTTGAGCGGCTGCGGGCTGCCCGCACGCGACAGCTCCTCGTAGAGGATCACCTGCTCCATGATGGAGGCGTCGCGCCCGCCGTACTCGGCCGGCCAGTCCATGCCCACGTAGCCGGCTTTGTGCAGCATGCGCTGCCACTCGCGGAGGCGGTTGACCTCCTCCACCTCCGCGCGCGAGGATGCGAAGCCGCGGCCCCTGAGCGCGGGCGGCACGTTCTCGGCGAGCCAGGCGCGCACCTCCTGGCGGAAGTCCTGCTGCTCCTGCGAGAAGTCGAAGTCCATGTCTCCTCCTCCCTCTCCCCTCAGGGGCAGAGGGCCGGGTGAGGGGTGCTCTAAGGGTGAGGGGTGCTCTAGATAACCCCCGCGTCGGGCCGGGTCGCCACGCCGTTGATCTTCCAGCCGTTCTCCCAGACCAGCTCGTAGAGCGCCTCGATGCTCTGCCCGTTGGCGCCGCGGATCTTGACGGTCACGTAGGCCAACCCCGGCGACTCCAGCAGAGTCTTCGTCACCGCCGCGAACGTCGACTTCGCGATCTCCGGGTACCCGCGCCGGACCATGATCTCGAAGTCGCGGCGGTCGAACTGCGCGTGGATCGTGCCGGAGGCGAACGTGAACGCGGTATCGAAGTCGTTGCGCCGGAACGCCTCCAGTTGCTGCACCACCGGCACCGCCGCGGTCTTCGCGTCGCTGCGGTCGGCCTGGGCCGACGCGGACGTCGCAGAGAGGGCGAGCAGCAGAAGCGTGAGGCTAGCTTTCGCGCGGGTCATTGTCTCGAACACCCCTCATCCTGCCCTCTCCCCTGGGGGGAGAGGGGTTTGCCACGGTTAGTGCATGACGGAGCCGCCGTCGACGTTGAGGGCCTGGCCGGTGATGTTGCGCGCCTCCTCGGAGGCGAGGAACACCGCGGCGTGGCCGATGTCCTCCGGCGTCTGCTCGCGCTTCATCGGGATGATGTCGCCGACGCGCTTGTCGAAGACCTGCCGCGCGGTCATGCCCTTGAACGCGGGGTTGGTGTCGGCGATGTACTGCGCCAGCTTTTCCCAGAACGCGGTCCACAGCACGCCCGGGCAGATCGCGTTCACAGTGATGCCGTGAGGCGCCAGCTCCTTGGCCATCACGCGCGTGAACGTGATGACGCCGCCCTTGGCCACCGAGTAGGGCGGCATGGTCAGCGCGGCCAGCGGTCCCGCGATCGACGCGATGTTGATGATGCGCCCCGCCTTGCGCTCGATGAAATAGGGCGCGAGCGCTCGGCACGTGAGGAAGACCGACTTGAGATTGACCTCGTAGGTCCGGTCCCAGTCCTCTTCCGAGTTGTTGGTGAACGGCATGCCGGGCGCCGAGGCCATGCCCGCGTTGTTCACCAGGATGTCGATCCGGCCCATCTCCTGCTTGATGCGATCGACGGTGGCCTGCACGTCGCCGGAGCGGGTCACGTCGCACCGCATCGAGATGGCCCGGCGCCCCAGGGCCAGCACCTCCTTCACCACCGACTGCGCGTTGGCCTCCTGGATGTCGGGGATGGCGATGTCCGCGCCCTCCCGCGCCATGCCCAGCACGATGCCGCGCCCGATCCCGGCGCCGCCGCCGGTCACCACCGCCACCTTGCCCTGAAGCCGCATGTCGCTCTCCTTACCTGGATGTTGCGTCCGCACATTCTATACCGGGCCGCGGGCGACGCGCAGCCGGCCGCCGGGCGCGCTGCCAACGACGTTGACGCGTCTGCTCGCTCGCTATAGGTTGGGGGCGGCGCCGATGTCACTACCGCGATCCGTGCGATGCCGAGTCCTCGTGGCCGTGCTGGCCTCGGCGTGCCTGCTGGGGGCCGACTTCAGCCGGCCGGATCCGGCCAGCTTCGCGCTGGGCAAGACCACGGAGCAGGAGATCCGCCAGCGGTTCGGCGCGCCCGACGGCGAGATCACGACTCAGCTGGGCGGGCAGCCGCTGCTGGTGCTCCAGTACACCCACACCGACCTGGCCTCCGATCTGGTCGCCGCGCGCGCGATGATCTACATGTTTCACAACGGCCGGCTCGTCGGATTCGACTACTCGAGCTCGTTTCCGCAAGACCAGACCGTCTTCGACGAGGCCGCCGCCAAGCGCGTCACGCGTGGGGTGAGCACGCGGGCCCAGACGCTCGCGCTGCTCGGTCGGCCGACCGGGCAGTTCATCTATCCGTCGTCCTACGCCACGGTGCCGGGCCGGCGCGCCGACGTCTACAGCTACTCCCGCACCGAGCGCACCTCGGCCGGCGCGACGCTCGATCAGACCAGCCGCGTGCTGGCCCTCGTGTTCGACGAGCGCGAGGTGGTGGTCGAGACCAGCCTCGTCACCACCTCCACCGCCCGACCGCTCAAGTGACAGCCGCCGCCGAGCCGAAGGCAAAGGAGACCCCGCGGTGAGCACGCCCACCCTGCGCAGCCACAACTGGTTCGGCAAGAAGGATCTGGACGGCTTCGCCCACCGCTCGTGGATCAAGGCCGAGGGGTTCAGCGAGCTGATGTTCGACGGCCGGCCGGTGATCGGCATCGCCAACTCCTGGTCCGAGCTGACCAACTGCAACGCGCACCTGCGGCAGGTGGCGGAGGCGGTCAAGCGCGGCGTGCTCTCGGCGGGCGGCTTCCCGCTCGAGTTCCCGACGATCTCGCTGGGCGAGATCTTGATGAAGCCGACCACCATGCTGTTCCGCAACCTGATGGCGATGGACGTGGAGGAGTGCATCCGGGCCTACCCGCTGGACGGCGTGGTGCTGCTCTCGGGCTGCGACAAGACCACCCCGGCCATGCTGATGGGCGCGGCCTCCGCCGACGTGCCCGCCATCGTGGTGACCGGCGGGCCGATGCTGCGCGGGCGCTGGCGCGATCAGGACATCGGCTCCGGCACCGACAACTGGCGCTTCTGGGCCGAGCGGCGGGCGGGGCGGCTCAGCGAGGAGGAGTTCTGCGAGATCGAGGCGTGCCTGTCGCGCTCGGCCGGGCACTGCATGGTGATGGGCACCGCGTCCACCATGGCCTCGATGGCGGAGACCCTCGGCATGACCCTGCCCGGCAACGCGGCGATTCCCGCAGCGGACTCGCGGCGGATGGCGCTGGCCGAGCTGTCGGGGCGCCGGATCATGGAGATGGTGCGCGAGGACCTGAAGCCGTCGCGGATCCTCACCCGCGAGGCCTTCGACAACGCGGTCCGCACCGGCATGGCCATCGGCGGCTCCACCAACGCGATCATCCACCTGATCGCCATCGCCGGCCGCGCCGGCGTGGATCTGCCGCTCGCCCGGTTCGACGAGCTGTCGCGCACCACCCCGATGCTGCTGAACGTGCGCCCGTCGGGGAAGTACCTGATGGAGGACTTCTTCTACGCCGGCGGGCTGCCCGCGGTGCTGAAGGAGCTGATGCCCCTGCTCCACCGGGACGCCCTCACCGTCACCGGCCGATCGATCGAGGCCAACAACGAGGCGGCGGCCAACTACAACGAGGACGTGATTCGCCCGCTCGCGATGCCGATCCTGAGTGAGGGCGGCACCGCGATTCTCACCGGCAACCTGTGTCCGGACGGCGCGGTGTTGAAGCAATCGGCGGCGTCGCCGCAACTGCTGACTCACCGGGGGCGCGCGGTCGTGTTCGAGGACCACGCCGACCTGCACGCGCGCATCGACGACCCGGGGCTGGACGTCGACGAGACGTGCGTGCTGGTGCTCAAGCGCGTGGGGCCGAAGGGCGCGCCCGGCATGCCGGAGTGGGGCGCCGCGCCGATCCCGCGGAAGCTCCTGCAGCAGGGCGTGCGCGACATGGTGCGCATCTCCGACGCGCGCATGAGCGGCACATCGTACGGCACCGTGGTGCTGCACGTGTCGCCGGAAGCCGAGGCGGGCGGGCCGCTCGCCCTGGTCCAGGACGGCGACCCGATCGAGCTGGACGTGCCGAACCGCCACCTGATCCTGCGCGTGCCCGACGAGGAGCTGGCCCGCCGCCGCGCCCGGTGGAAGCCCCGCCCGCCCCACTACACGCGCGGCTACGGCCGCCTCTTCCTCGACCACGTCCTCCAGGCCCACGAAGGCTGCGACTTCGACTTCCTCCGCGGCCAGACCCCCGTCCGCCCCGAGGACACCGCCGGCCCCAGCCACTCCTGACGGGGTCAGGTCTTACATTGCGACATTTTCCGCGCTGCGATGGGGTCAGGTCTTACATTGCGACATTATCGCCTCGAGTCGATACCGTCGCGCGCCACGAAAATGTCGCAATGTAAGACCTGACCCCGTTTTATTCGAGGGCGCGGCGGAGGGAGCCGGCGGCGCGCTTCAGCCGGCGGCGGGCTTCGGGGGCGTCGACGCCCAGGCGGGCCATGGCGATGGCGACCTTGGCGCTGGCGCCGGAGGCGGCGAGCAGGCGGGCGGCCGCGCGCGGGGTGACGCGGCCGAGCTGGCGGACCAGACGCAGGGCGCGGGCGCGGAGCTTAACCGAGCGAGGGCGCAGGTCGACCATGCGGTTGCCGTAGACCTTGCCGAGGCGCGCGAACGAGGCGGTAGTCAGCGTGTTCAGCGCGAGCTTGGTGGCGGTGCCCGCCTTCAGCCGGGTGGAGCCGGTGAGCACCTCGGGGCCGACCTCCAGCGCGATCACCACGCGCGCGGCGGAGGCGGGCACCTGCGGGTTGCAGGTCACGAGCGCGGTCGCGGCGCCGCGCCGGCGCGCCTCGCGCAACGCCACGCGCACGAACGGGGTCACGCCGCTGGCCGCGATGCCCACCACCACGTCGCCGCGGCGCACGCGCCGGCGGATCTGCCGCGCGCCCTCGGGGCCGTCGTCCTCCGCGCCTTCCGATGAGCGGAACACGGTGCGCCGGCCGCCGGCGATGACGGCCTGCACCAGCGACGGCTCAGTGTCGAAGGTGGGCGGGCACTCGGCGGCCTCCAGCACGCCCAGCCGCCCGCTGGTGCCCGCACCCACGAAGATCAGCCGCCCGCCGCGCGAGAGCGCGCGCACGATCAGATCCACCGCGCGCCCGAGGGCCGGCGCGGCGCGGCCCACCGCGCGCACCGCGCGGCGGTCGGCGCGGTTCATGAGCCGCGCGATCTGCGCGGCGGAGAGGCGATCGAGCGCGCCGGTGCGCGGGTCCGCCCGCTCGGTGGGCAGCCGATCGTAGCGGATCCGGCTCACCCTAGTGCGCGTCGAAGCCGAGCCACTCCAGGACTGCGTTGGCGAGCCGGTCGGCCCGCTCCTCCAGCTCGGTCTCGGTGAGGTTGGCGATGGGATGTGGCGTGTCGAGGAACGGGTAGCCGGGCTTGCCCCAGCTCTCGGCCATCGCCTTGCCCGTGTTGCGGAACGGGGTGGTGACGATGGCGATGCCGGGCACCCCCCGCTCTTCCATCAGGATCGCGTCGAGCACACTGCTCGAGCTGCACGACCCTCAGTCACCGATGCCGGAGATGACGAGGTCGGCCTGCGCGCGCAGCGCCGCGATGCCCGCCTCGTCCACCTCGTGGCTGGGTGACCGCTTGCGGTTCGTCACCGTGACCGTCATCCGGTGCCGCGCGGCCAGCCGCTCCGCCAGCTTGCGGAGCAGCGTGTCGGAGTTGTGCTTGGTGTTGTCCACCAGCCCCAGACGCAGCCCACGCGGGCTCGCCGGCCGCGGGGCCAGTGCCACCGCGCGCTCCACCGGCTTTGAGGTCGGATCGAAGAGCTTCATGCCTGCCTCCCGTGCGAACTGCCCGCGTCGTCGATGCGGGTCGTGACGGCGCGCGTCCACTTGTTGCCCCATCCCGGCAAGCACGCCGACCACGAGCCGGCGCGGCCGCCCGCGCACGCGATCAGGATGTCGTCGGGACGCTCGAAGATGTGGCGCCACGTGGTCTCGTCCCCCGCCGCCACCGCGCCCGGGATGCGCGCCGCGCGCTTGAAGTCGGCCAGGCGCCGCCGCGTGTGCTCCACCAGGAAGCCCTGCACGTCGGCGCGGCTCCACTTCGCGGCTCGCACGATGTCGCTGTGCTCGCCCGCGAAGACGATGAGCGTCTGGTTGAAGCCCTTGAGATTGGGCGAGCCCATGTTCGCCAGCGCATCCGCAAAGCACAGCAGCAGCGGCGGAGGCGTCGCCGCGAGCTGGTTGTAGACCTGGTACAGGCTGTTGGAGGCGATCAGGGTGACCGCGCTCTCGTGCCGCGCGAGCCCCCGCGACACGTGCAGGGGCTCCCACGGATGGTCGTCATCGTGCTCCGCGAAGCAGAACGAGTACTTGCCCGGGTTGCCGAGGGTGGCGCGGTCGAGGAAGCCCGGGCGCGTGTTCATCGCGTTCATCATGATGAGGCGCACCGCGCGGCCGATCGTCGCGTTCGGCCGATGCCCCTGCCCGAACGCGTTGTTGCCGCTGTTGATGCCGAGGCGCTTGACGATCGGCCCGTTGACCACCAGCACCATGGCGGAGCCGCCGGTGCTGCTGGCTGGCCCGTGATACGCGAAGGCGGGATCGCACAGGCTCCGCACCGCGGCGACCACCACCGGCATGTACTCGGGCCGACAGCCCGCCATCACCGTGTTGATGGCCGCCTTCTCGGCGATCACCTCGGTGTTGCGCCCGGGAATCTCGCCGAGGAGCTCGTGGCCCTGGAGCCCCGCGGCGGCCAGCGTCGCGGCGATGGAGGCATCCGACGGCGGCACCACCGGCAGGCCGTCGGTCCAGCCCGCGTCGTAGTACGCCTCGATCAGCGCGGCCGGGTCGGCCGCCTCGTCGATCTCGCTCATCGTGCTCGAGCGCGCGCGCCGTCGAGCATCAGCCGCGGCCCACGAACGGCATCTTCGTCGCCATCACGGTGAGGAACAGCACGTTGGCGTCGAGCGGCAGGCTCGCCATGTACACCACCGCGTCGGCCACCGCCTTCACGTCCATGGTGGGCTCCACCGCGGTGGTGCCGTTGGCCTGCGGCACGCCCCGGGCCATGCGCTCGGTCATGGGAGTGGCCGCGTTGCCGATGTCGATCTGGCCGCAGGCGATGTCGTACTTGCGCCCGTCGAGTGCGGTGACCTTGGTGAGCCCGGTGACGGCGTGCTTGGTCGCGGTGTACGGCGCCGAGTTCGGCCGCGGGGCGTGGGCCGAGATCGACCCGTTGTTGATGATGCGCCCGCCCATCGGCGTCTGCGCCTTCATGATCTTGAACGCCTCCTGCGTGCACAGGAAGACGCCGGTCAGGTTGGCGTTGACCACCGTTTGCCACTGCTCGTAGGTGAGGTCCTCCAGCAGCACCGGCGGCGCGCCGCCGCCCGCGTTGTTGAAGAGCACGTCGAGGCGGCCGAACGTGTCCCTGGTCTTGGCAAAGAGCGCCCGGATGGCCTCGGGGTTCCCCACGTCGGTCGGGACGACCAGCGATTTGCCCGGCGTGCCCTGGCCCTCCGCCGCGGCTTTTTCCAGCGCGTCCTTCCGCCGCCCCGCGAAGGCCACCGCGTAGCCTTCCTTCATGAGGGCCAGCGCGCTGGCCTTGCCGATCCCGCTCCCCGCCCCGGTGACGATCGCGACCTTCTGCGTCGAAGTCATGTGTGGGCCTCCCGGGGCGAACGTTAGCCCGTGAGACCGGGCCAGTCAATCCGGGGATCGCCGGATCTGCGCTAGTATGGGTCGGGCATGGCCACGCTGACCGACCACATCGCCTACGCCGACGCCCAGCGCCTCTGCACCTCCGCCCGGCTGTGGGAGCTGTTCGACGGCGATCGCCAGCGCCTCAACATCGGCCACGAGTGCATCGACCGCCATCCCGCCGGCGAGGCCGCGGTGCGCATCGTCCACGCGCCGGAGCGGGGCGGCGCCGACGAGATCCTCACCTTCGGCGCGCTGGCCGCAGAGTCCTCGCGCTTCGCCCACTACCTGGCCGACCGCGGCGTCGAGCCGGGCGAGCGGGTGGGCATCATGCTGGAGCCGTCGCTGCCGTTCTACGCCGGGCTGTTCGGCGCGGTGAAGCGCGGGGCGATCGCGGTGCCGCTCTTCACCCTGTTCGGTCCCGAGGGCCTGCGCCTGCGCATCGACGACTGCACGCCGCGCCTGCTGCTCGTCTCGCCGGCGCAGGCCGACATCGCGCGCGACGTGCCCGGCCTCGCGACCGTCGTCGCCGACCAGCACTTCCTCGACGGGCTGGCGAAGTACCCCGACCGCTACGCGCCCGACACGCGGGCCGACGATCTGGCGGTGTTCCAGTACACCTCGGGGACGACCCGCGAGCTGCCGGCCGCGGTCCGCCACACCCACCGCAGCATCGTGACGCTGATGGTCGCCGCGCTCTACGGCACCGGCATCCGGCCCGGCGATCGCTTCTTCTGCCCGTCGTCGCCGGCGTGGGGCCACGGCCTCTGGCACGGCACCCTCGGCCCGCTCGCTCTCGGCGTGGCCACCGGCTCGTTCGCGGGGCGGTTCGACGCCGACCGGTTGCTGCGCGGGCTGGCCGACCACGCGATTACCAACCTCTCCGCGGCGGCCACGCACTATCGCATGATGAAGAGCGCGGGCACCGCCGCCCGCTACCGCTACGCGATCCGCAAGCTGTCGTTCACCGGCGAGCCCATCGACGAGGCCACGCGGGCCTTCACCGAAGCGACCTTCGGCACGCCGGTGTGCAGCATGTACGGCACCACCGAGGTGGGCGTGATCCTGGCCTCCTACCCGGGCGCGCCGGACTTCACGGTGAAGCCGGGCTCGCTCGGCAAGCCGGTACCGAACGTGGAGGTGGAAGTGCAGCGTCCCGACGGCAGCCGCTGCGACCCCGACGAGCCGGGCGAGATCAAGGTGCGACGGCGCGACGGGTGGGTTCCCACCAAGGACCGCGGCTGGACCGACGCGGAGGGCTACTTCTACCACGGCGGCCGCGCCGACGACGTCATCATCTCCGCGGGCTGGACGATCAGCGCGGTCGAGGTGGAGGGCACCCTGCTGAAGCACCCCGACGTCCGCGAGGCCGCGGTGATCGGGACGCCCGACGCGCTCCGCGGCCTGGTGGTCAAGGCATTCGTGGTGAGCCCGCGCCCGGGCGACGACGCGTTCGCGCGCGAGCTGCAGGAATGGACGCGCACGCGCCTGGCCCAGCACGAGTACCCGCGCCGCGTCGAGTTCGTGGCCGAGCTGCCCAAGACGCCGGCCGGCAAGGTCAACCGCAAGGCGCTGCGCGAGCGCGAGGCCGCCGCCTCCGTCCCCACGTCCTAGGAGAACACCATGCCGTCCTCGACCCAGCCGCTGTTTCCCAAGATCACCCAGGAGGGCCTCGACGCCCTGCGAGGGCGCATCGGCGTGCCCATCACCGACACGCTCGAGCCGTGGTGCCACGAGGCCACCCGCGACAACATCCGCCACTACGCCCACGGCATCGGCGACGACAACCCGCTCTGGTGCGACCCGGCCTACGCCGCGCGCACGCGCTACCGCGGCATCGTCGCGCTGCCCAGCTTCCTGTTCGCCACCAGCCGCATCATCTCCGGCTACGTGGGCGGCCTCGCGGGCGTGCACGCGATGTGGGCCGGGGCTCACTGGACATGGCACCAGCCGGTCCGGCGCAACGACGAGATCTCGACCGAGGCGTGGCTCAAGGACCTGATCGAGCACGAGACGCGCTTCGCCGGGCGCGCGGTGCAGCAGATCTACCACGTGAAGTTCCGCAATCAGCAGGGCGAGCTGCTGGCCGAGGCCGACTCCTGGTGCTTCCGCACCGAGCGCGACCACGCGCGCGAGCAGGGCCGCAAGTACACCGAGGTGAAGGCGCGCGCGCCGCGCCGCTATGCCGACCAGGAGCTGGCCGAGGTCTACCGCCTCTACGCCAACGAGGAGGTGCGCGGGGCCACGCCGCGCTACTGGGAGGACGTCACGGTCGGCCAGGCGTTGCCGCACATGGCCAAGGGCCCGATGACGGTCACCGGGTTCATCGCCTTCGCGCAGGGCTGGGGCGGCCTCTACATCCGCGCCAACAAGCTCGCCTGGAAGCAGATCAACCGGCATTCCGGCCTCGGCATCAAGAACCGCTTCGGCATCCCCGACTGCCCGGAGCGCGTGCACTGGGAGCACGAGTTCGCCATCGCGGTCGGCGCCCCCGGCGCCTACGACTACGGCCCGGAGCGCTGCTCCTGGCTCACCCACCACCTCACCAACTGGATGGGTGACGACGGCTTTCTGCGCCGCGCCCATTGCAAGATCCGCCGGCACAACCCGGAGGGCGACTACCTGATCATCGAGGGCCGCGTCACCGGCAAGCGAGTGGAGAACGGGCGCCACCTGGTCGACATCGAGCAGGAGGCGCGCAACCAGGACGGCGAGCAGTCGGTGGTCGGCGGCGGCGTGGTCGAGCTGCCCTCGCGCGGATGACCGCCGTCCGCTCCGGCCTCGACGTGCTGCGCAGCCGGCGGCCCGCGCTCCTGGCCGGGCGCCGGGTCGGCCTGCTCGCCCATCCCGCCTCGGTCACCCACGACCTCACCCACGCCGCCGACGTCGTCCGCGGATTGCGCCGGGTGCGGCTCACCGCGCTGTTCGCGCCCGAGCACGGGCTGGCGGGCGTCGCGCAGGACCACGCTCACATCGGCACCGCGTACGACCGCGGCCGCCGGTTGCGCGTGCACAGCCTGTACGGCAAGCGGCTCGAGCCGACGCCGAGCATGTTGCGTGAGATAGACACGTTGGTCATCGATCTGCAGGACGTGGGCTCGCGCTACTACACCTTCGCGTGGACCACGGTGCTGGCCATGCGGGTGTGCGCGCGCGAGGGCAAGCCGGTCATCGTGCTCGACCGGCCCAACCCGCTCGGCGGCGAGCGCCTCGAGGGCAACCAGGCCGATCCGCGCTTCGCCTCGTTCGTGGGCCTCTACCCGCTGCCGATTCGCCACGGCATGACCATCGGGGAGCTGGCCGCCTACCACAACACGACGCAGGCGCTCGGCTGCGATCTGACGGTGGTGCCGATGGCGGGCTGGCGCCGCGAGATGGGCTGGGAGGACACCGGGCTGCCGTGGGTGGCGCCGTCGCCCAACATGCCCACGCCGGATACCGCGCGCGTCTACCCGGGCGGCTGCCTGCTCGAGGGCACGAACCTCTCCGAGGCGCGCGGTACCACGCGACCGTTCGAGTGGGTCGGGGCGCCGTACCTCGACGGCGGCCGGCTGGCCGCCGCGCTCGAGCGCCGCGGGCTGCCCGGCGTGCGCTTCCGCGCCGCGGCCTTCGAGCCCATGTTCCACAAGTGGGCACGGCGCACGTGCCAGGGCGTGCAGGTGCACGTCACCGACCCGGATCGCTTCAAGTCCTACGCGAGCTACCTGGCGTTGATCATCGAGGCGCGCCGCCAGGCGCCGCGGGGCTTCCGCTGGAAGCGCCCGCCGTACGAGTTTCAGTGGAAGAAGCAGCCGATCGACCTGATCTGCGGGACCGACCGGATCCGTCGGGAGATCGAGCGCGGCGTCCCCCTGTCGCGGATGGAGGCCTCCTGGCGTCCCGACCTGGCCGCCTTCGCCCGCGCCCGCCGGCCCTTCCTTTTATATAGATGAGAGACCATGACGATGTCGATGAGGCCATGAGGACTCGACCGCCGAGCCGGAGGATCGCATGAGCCTGGAATCGATGGTGGGACGGCAGCTCATCGTCGGCCTGCCCGGGCCGGACGCCACCGACGAGGACCTGCGGCATCTCCACGAGATCCACGCGGGCGGCCTCATGCTCTACCGCCGCAACTTCGAGACGCCGGAGCGCTTCCTGCGCTTCGTCCGCCGGCTCGAAGACGGGCTCGGCCGCCGGCTCACCATCACCACCGATCACGAGGGCGGGCGGATCATCATGCTGAACCGAGGCGTGACGATCTTCCCCGACAACCTCACCGCGGGCACCGCGGACAACGAGGCGATGGTGGAGCAGCAGGGGTTGATCGAGGGACGCGAGCTGCGGCGGCTCGGCGTCGACGTCAGCTTCGGCCCGTGCATCGACGTGCTCACCGATCACTACAGCCCGAACATCGGCATCCGCTCCTACGGGAAGGACCCGCAGCGGGTCGCGCGTCTCGGAACGGCGCGCATCCGCGGCCTGCAGTCCGCCGGGGTGTCGGCGTGCGCCAAGCACTTCCCGGGCAAGGGGCACGCGCCGGTGGACGCGCATCTCGGGCTGCCGGTGATCGACTCCGACTGGGGCGACATGCACGCGGTCCACCTGGTGCCGTTCCTGGCCGCCATGGAGGCGGGTGTCGACTGCATCATGACCTCGCATCCGCTCTACCCGAATCTCGATCCGGCCGAGGGCATGCCCGCCACCTTCTCGAAGCTGATCGTGGAGGAGTACCTGCGCGGGCAGGTCGGCTACCGCGGCGTCATCGTCTCGGACGATCTGGAGATGGGCGCGATCAGCGCGCTCTGCCCCATCGGCGAGGCCGCGGTGCGCACCGCCGCGGCCGGGCACGACTTGCTGCTGGTCTGCCACACCGCGCCCGCGCAGCGCGCCGCCTTCGACGCGGTGGTCACCGCCTACCGCAGCAAGGCTCTACCGCTCCGCGCGCTGGAGCGCAGCATGACCCGCCTCGACGCGCTCGACGCCAAGCGGCCGGAGCGCTTCACGGGCGGCGAGCCGCACGCCGAGCGCGACGGCGAGCCACTGGCCCGGGCGATGGCCACGCGCGCGGTCACCGTGGTGGCGGGGCCCGATGCCGCATGGAAGCCCGCGCTCGCGGGCCGGGTGCTCGCGATCTTCCCGCGCCTGTCATCGCTGGCCGACCGCATCACCATCGAGCCCGCCATGCAGGACGAGGCAGGCTACCTCACCGCCAGCATGGCCCCGCATGGCGTGAGACCGAAAGTGATGGTGGTGGGCGTCGAGCCCACCGCCGAGGAGATCGAGAACGCGCGGGCCGCGGCGGCCGCCGCCGACGCCACCGTGCTCTTCCTCTACGACGCGCACCTGTACGAATCCAACCGCGCGCTCCTCGACTCCTGCCAGGCATCCGCGAAGCGGCTGGCGGTGGTGCTGATGCGCGACCCCTGGGACGCCGAGCACCTCGCCCCCGGCATCGCCGCCCTCACCGCCTACGGCTGGCGCCGCAGCCAGCTCGACGCAGTCGTCGCGCGCTTGCTGACCTGACTCCGGGGTCGACGTAGCCGGCTCCGGCAGGCCCCACCAGGGGGTCCTCTGACCACGTCCCGCGTTGCTTCGGCTCGCCGACGAGGAGTTCCCAACCTGGCGCGTCTCGTCCTCGCGACGGGTGCAGGAACGGGTCACCCGGACC
>Ga0081455_10000034_pt1 | contig 138695 bp, 106 predicted proteins | sample TabmetS3T2R1_FD_70207 | JGI IMG/M metagenome (GOLD analysis project Ga0081455, IMG submission 70207) | Tabebuia heterophylla rhizosphere microbial communities from the University of Puerto Rico - S3T2R1 | ecosystem: Host-associated > Plants > Roots > Rhizosphere ...
GGGCGATAGCCAGCTCGAGGACCGATTGGCACAGCTACAACGGCCGGCCGCGCCTGCCGATCGCGGTGAAGATCGGGTCCGCCGGCCCGGGCGCCGCCTTGGCAAGGAGGGCCGCAACGCGCGCGGAGCGGGCCCGGTCCGGCTCGCAGACTGCGCGATGGCCAGCGATGCGCTCGGGCTCGACGGCCGCGAGCCTGCACGGCAAGAGCGGGGCCTCGAGGTGGCGTTCCCCTCAGAGACCACCCGAGAGGAAATCGCCCTTGCAGCCTTCGAACGCCTCTTCCTCGATCACGGCCTGCCTGGCCCTGGCGTGCCCTTCGCCAGCCCTAACGCTCTCTTCAATCTGTCAAAGCTTGCCGTCTGGTGGCTCCGATTAGGCATCGCCATCAAGCGCATAAAACCAGGTCATCCCCAGCAGAATGGCCGCCACGAGCGAATGCACCTCACCCTCAAAAAGGAAGCAACCGGCCCCCGGGCATGAACACCCTGCAGCAACAGGCCCGCTTCGACGACTTCGTGCACGAGTTCAATGTCGAAAGGCCCCACGAGGCCATCGCTATGAAGTGCCCCGCCGAGCTCTATACCCCCTCACGGCGCCCCTATCAGGGCTTGCCGAACCTCCAATACCCCTTCCACGATCGCGACGTCCTCGTCACCGCCTGCGGCCGCATCTGCTTGCATCGCAAGAAAATTAATATCTCCACCGTCCTCGCCGGACAGCGCCTCGGAATCAAAGAAGTCGACGAGGGGATTTGGCTCGTCACCTTCATCGACTACGATCTGGGATATATCGACTTGGAGCAGAGAACCTTGCAACCCCTCGACAACCCGTTCGGGCCCAGGTTGTCACCTATGTCATAGGTACGTTTTGTTACCTATGTCTCCGGGCCGGACACTGAGTGATTGGCTCCGCGGGTAGGATTCGAACCTACGACCAGCCGGTTAACAGCCGGCTGCTCTACCGCTGAGCTACCGCGGAATAGCCTCATGTCGAGGAGCTCTGGCGCCTCCTTAGCAACCGCGGAGACCGCCGCCAAGGCCCCACCTCAAATTTTTGCCCTGCCGGGGCGTTCAAGGGCGCCCGAACCGCAAAGCCTGAGTGCCGAATTTCGCGAGAATTGGAGGCCTCGGCCGGAATCGAACCGACGTCCACGCCTTTGCAGGGCGCTGCATGACCACTCTGCCACGAGGCCGTACCCTGTAGCCAGGCTAACAGCTGCCTGTATCATGTGCGACCCAGCCCGGCAACGTGCGCGGGAACCTTTTTGCGGCGATTGGCTGCACACGGCCGGGCTATGGCGCGCTGGCCCGCCCCATGGCAATTGGCTAAGGTCCCGCGGCGCGGTGGCGGGTCATGCCGCCACCTCTGTCGGCGCCAGATCTGTTCGAGCAACCGGCCATGGCGGAATTCCTGCAGCAGCGTATTAACATGGTCGAAAGCCAGGTGCGCCCCAGCGACGTCACCGATCGGCGCATCCTGCGCGCGATGCTCGAGCTGCCGCGCGAGGATTTCGTGCCGCAGCGCATGCGGAGCATGGCCTATATGGACGAGGCGGTCCAGGTTGCGCCGCACCACGACGGTGTCGCTGCCCGCTATTTACTGCCGCCGCGCACGCTGGCGAAGCTTATTCAGCTCGCCGAAATTGAGGGGTCGACGCATGTCCTCGATGTCGGACCTGCCACGGGCTATTCGACGGCGCTGTTGGCAAAACTTGCGGCACGAGTTGTGTCCGTGGAAGTCGATGCCGGGCTCTGTGCAAGACTGCAAGAAAACCTCACGGCTTTGGGCTTAACAAGCGTCCGCGTGGTGCAGGGCCCATTGCCCGTTGGTGCGGCGGAGGAAGGTCCGTTCGACGCCATCCTGCTCAACGGAGCCGTGGAAGCCGTGGATCCCCGGCTCCTCGATCAGCTGAAAGAGGGCGGCAGAATGGTTGGCGTGATGGCCTCCGGCTCCTTTGGCCGCGCCCACGTCTGGCGTCGTTCGGGCGATGGTTTCGACACCCGGCCGGACTTCGATGCGGCCGCACCGCCGATCCCGGGATTCGCTCGTCCGGCCGGCTTTGTCTTCTGATCCCGTGGCATTTGGGTGACAGCCGCCCGGTTTTATCGCTTCTTCCCGGACATTTACTGTGTTGAAAGCCGGCCACGCCCAGGGGAAAACCGGGCGCAAATATCCCAGAATCTGTTCTTCTGTGCTCCAGGGATGGGAGATAACTAGCCGGAGGGTTTGCGAATCATGGATACCGGCCTCTCCGGGGACTGGCACGCGGTGTCCGCTAACGCGCAGCAGTTTTGGCGTGACGCAAGACACGACCCTGTCCAAGGGGATAGAGGGACGTAGACGTGAGCATATGCGCTAAGGGGTGGTTGCGGGTGGCCCGCACGGCCTACCTCCTGCTTCTCGCGGCCCTCGCCGCAGAGGCCGGTTGGACTGTGCCTGCGCGGGCCGAAACCCTCAACGAAGCCCTCGCCTCCGCCTACAAGGTCAATCCGCGGCTCGATGCGGCGCGCGCCACGCTGCGCGCAACGGATGAAGAGGTCCCGCGCGCCATTTCCGGATATCGCCCGACCGTCACGGGCAATGCCGATACCACCTTTCAGCGCCAGTTCTCGCGCCCCAACATCATCGGCAACGGCGACTCCAATCCCCGCGGCTACTCCGTGCAGCTGGTGCAGCCGCTCTTCAGGGGCTTCCAAACGGTGAACGCCGTGTCGGAAGCGGAAGCGACAGTTCGGGCAGGACGCGAAACCTTGCGCTCGGTCGAGCAATCGGTGCTGCTCGAGGCCGTGACCGCCTACATGGATGTCGTGCGCGACCAAGCGATTGTGCGGTTGCGCGAAAACAACGTGACCGTCTTGACGCGCGATTTGCGCGCCACTCAGGACCGCTTCAATGTCGGCGAAGTGACACGCACCGACGTTGCCCAGGCCCAAGCGCGGCGCGCGGCGGCGGTTTCGGCCCTCGATCTTGCGAAGTCGAATCTGCAAACCAGCCGCGCAACCTATGAACGCGTGATCGGCCACCCACCCAGCAACCTGGTTGAGCCAAAGCCAAGCGCGCTTGTGCCGAAAAGCTTGGGCGATGGCTCCGAGATTTCCGGCCGGGAGAACCCCGCGGTCGTGGCAGCGCTCTATCGCGAGCAGGCGGCGAAGTTTGCCGTTGACCGCATTCGCGGCGAGCGGTTGCCCGAAGCTCGGCTCGAAGCCAACTACCAGCGCCGCTTTGACGAAAGTTTCAACGTTGAATCCCAGGAACAGACGACGGTAACCGGCCGACTGATCGTTCCCTTCTACACCGGCGGTGAAGTTGAGGCGCGGGTGCGCCAGGCCAAGCACACCCACGTCAGTCGCCTGCAGGAAATCGAGCAGGCGCGCACGGAGGTTCTGGCTCAGGTGGTGGCGGCTTGGTCGCAGCTCATTGCCGCCAGGGCGCAGCTGGAATCCGATCAGGCCAGTGTGGACGCCAATCGCATTGCGCTTGCCGGCGTACGCGAAGAAGAGCGCGTTGGGCAAAGGACCCTATTGGACGTGCTCAACGCCGAGCAGGAACTCTTGAATTCCGAGGTCAACCTCGTCACCACCAAACGCAATCTTGTGGTCGCCTCCTACAATGTCCTTTCCACCATTGGGCGGCTCAATTCCCAAGAGCTGGGCGTAGCTTCCCTCGTTTATGATCCTGAAGCGCATTACCTGGAAGTGCGCAACAAGTGGTTCGATGTGAACATTACCCATTCGGACGGTCGCCGTGAGACTTTGGCACCCCCGCCGCCGCCCCGCACCGGACCCAAGCCGGCCAAGTGATGGCCGGTCCTCGCGGCCCATGACGCTGGCCGCTGCGCCATTGCCACAGTTTTGCTTTTGCATATGAGGAAGGAGGGAGCCCCAGGTTGATCAGCGGCCCCCCGAGTGTGAGGTGCGGTATGAGCAGTTTCGATAAGACTGCGGGCAAGAATCTCGACGAGATCCTCGCGTCGATCCGCAAGACCCTGGCCGACGAGTCGAGCCAGCCGCTAGCTCACCCCCCGTCACCCATGGCCACCACGGACGCAAACACGCCCGCGTCGGCGAGCCAAAATGGCAGTAAGGGCGCGATAGCCAACGTCGATGACGATGTGGCCGATCTCCTGGCTGGGGGACTAGGCGGCTCGGCTGCGCAAACGGAGCCGAAGGAAATACCGGTGGCCGCAGGAGATCCCAAAGATCCCCTGTGGTTTTTGCGCCCGAGCGGTGGGCGCGAGCAGGTATCCCCTCGCGCTGATGATCCGGTCTCCCCGGCCGGCGACGCCCTGCCGGGTCCCGCGGTCTCGCCGGAGCGGCCGAGCCTGGCGGCCTTGTTTGTTGCCGATAGGGGCAGCGGGCGCGATGACGTTGAGGCCGCGGCAAATGGTTTGGCCGCGCCCTCCGTGCAGAGCGAAGCAAAGTCGCTTCCCGAGCCAGGTTCGGTCGACAGCAAAGCTTCCGATCCGGAGCCAGTCGCGCATATCGCCCCGCCTGGCACGGCCTTACCTGCAACCGAAGGACCTTTGCCACCACAGGTTGCTGCAGGGGGTGTAACGGTGACCAAGACGCCCGCCGACGCACGTGCCCCGTCGAAGCCCGATTTGGCAAGACCAGGTGTGGCCCCAGCGGCTCCGGCCCCGGGTTCGCTAGGGACGGAGGCCGGAGCGGTGCCGGCCAAGCCTGCTGCGGCGCCGGCCGCGGCGAGGGCCCCCCGTCCAGCCGATCCGGAAAGGTCGCAAGCCGCCGCGGGAACACCCGGACGCGCCCAAGGCATCGGAGCCTCGCCCGTCGTCCATACCTCCGCTGCCGCCCGCCCAAATGCGCTCAATGGCGCAGCACCGGCCACGACGCAGGGGCCTAGCGCGGCCGCGCCGACCGGTGCCGTAAGTGCCGCTGCTGTGCCAGTCGGGCCAACCCAAGCGCTCGAGCAGATCATCGAGCAACTGCTCGAACCGCTGCTTCGCCGTTGGGTTGAGGCCAATCTCCCGCGCCTGGTGGACGCTGCTATTCGCGCGGAAGTGGCGTGCGCGCTCGAAGCGAGGCGTGCGAACGGGCAGGACATCGATCGTAAGGTGTGAGCGGGCGGTTCGCCGACGCTGCAAGACACTTACGTTTTCACACCCCGCCGCGCCGCAGACAACCGTCGATTGACAAGGGTTGTTCGTGGGCCGTACAGCGGGGGGCTCTGATTGATGTAATCTTGCGACCATGCTTGAGAAAACCTATCAGCCCGCGGCGATCGAGGCGCGGGTCCACGCGGAATGGATGACGGCCAGGGCCTTCGAGGCCGCTCGTCCCGATCGCGCCCGGGCACCGGCCTACTCCATTGTGATCCCCCCGCCCAATGTCACGGGCTCGCTGCATATGGGGCACGCCCTCAACAACACGTTGCAGGATGTGCTGTGCCGCTTTGAGCGTATGCGCGGCAAAGATGTGCTCTGGCAGCCCGGCACGGATCACGCGGGCATCGCCACCCAGCTGGTGGTTGAGCGCCAAATGATGGAACGCCAGGAGCCCGACCGGCGCACGATCGGTCGTGGCAGGTTTCTGGAGAAGGTTTGGGCTTGGAAGAGCGAAAGCGGCGGCACGATCATCAATCAGTTGAAGCGGCTCGGCGCATCCTGCGATTGGACGCGTGAGCGCTTCACCATGGATGAGGGTCTGTCCAAGGCCGTCCTCAAGGTCTTCGTCGATCTCTACCGCGAAGGCCTGATCTACAGGGACAAACGCCTCGTCAACTGGGATCCAGAATTTCAGAGTGCCCTTTCAGACCTCGAAGTCGACATGGTCGACGTCAAGGGGAGTCTTTGGCACTTCAAGTATCCTTTGAAGGATGGCCTTAGCTATCGCTTCCCCACCGCGTTTGGCGAAAACGGCAAGCCCGTCATTTGGGAGGAGCGTAATTTCATTGTCGTGGCCACCACGCGGCCGGAGACGATGCTGGGCGATACGGGCGTTGCGGTCCATCCCGAGGACGAGCGCTATAGGGGCCTCATTGGCAAGACGGTCGTGTTGCCCCTGGTCGGACGTGAAATTCCGATCGTTGCCGATGACTACTCCGATCCCGACATCGGCTCGGGTGCCGTCAAAATCACGCCGGCGCACGACTTTAATGACTATCAGGTCGGTAAACGGCACAATTTGCCGCTCATAAACATTTTCGACGCCAAGGCGCAACTCAACGAGAACGTGCCGCAAAAATATTGCGGGCTTGATCGCTTCGTCGCACGCGAGCACGTCGTTCAAGATCTCGCGGCATTGGATCTTGTGGAGAAGATCGAGCCGACGGTCCACGCCGTGCCGCATGCGCAGCGTGGCAACGCCATTATCGAGCCGTGGTTGACGGACCAATGGTACGTCAACGCGGCGGAGTTGGCCAAACCGGCGATCGCCGCGGTGGAGAAGGGGGGTACGACCTTCGTACCGAAGAATTGGGAGAAGACCTATTTCGAGTGGATGCGCAACATTCAGCCCTGGTGCATCTCGCGCCAGCTTTGGTGGGGGCATCAGATTCCAGCCTGGTACGGGCCTGACGGCAAGGTCTTTGTAGCGTTCGCTGAGCCCGAAGCTCAGAAGGAGGCCAACGCCCATTACGGCAAAGAAGTCGCCCTTAACCGTGATGAAGACGTGCTCGATACCTGGTTTTCTTCCGCGCTGTGGCCCTTCTCGACGCTAGGTTGGCCGGAAGAGACGCCCGAGCTTGCGCGTTTTTATCCGACGAGTGCCCTCGTCACTGGTTTTGACATCATCTTTTTCTGGGTCGCCCGCATGATGATGATGGGTCTCCATTTCATGCGCGAGGTGCCATTTCACGACGTCTACATCCATGCCTTGGTGCGCGACGACAAGGGACAGAAGATGTCCAAGACCAAGGGGAACGTGATGGATCCTCTTGGCATGATCGACCTCTATGGCGCCGATGCGCTGCGCTTCACGCTGGCTGCCATGGCCGCGCAGGGGCGCGACATCAAGCTCTCCACCCATCGCGTCGAAGGGTACCGCAATTTCGCAACCAAGCTCTGGAATGCCGCACGCTTTGCGGAGATGAACGAATGCGTGCGGCAGAAGGGCTTTGACCCCACGTCGGTCAAGGAGACGCTGAACCGCTGGATCGCGGGCGAGGTCGAGCGCACCGCGGCGGCCGTCACCGCGGGCATCGAAGCCTACAAATTCAACGAGGCGGCAACGGCGATCTACGAATTCACGTGGGGTACATTCTGCGATTGGTACCTAGAGCTGGCGAAGCCGATCCTCAATGGGGATGACGAGCCCGCCAAGGCCGAAACGCGTGCTACCACGGCATGGGTGCTCGACCAGATCCTGAAGCTCTTGCACCCCTTTATGCCGTTCATCACCGAGGAGCTTTGGGATCGCCTGGTCGAGGTGGGCGTCAAGCGTGAGAAACTGCTGTGCTTGAGCGCATGGCCCGTCTTGGCCGGCCTCGCGAACGCGACTGCCGATGAGGAAATCGGCTGGCTCGTCAATCTGGTCAGCGAGGTACGGTCGGTACGCTCCGAAATGAACGTGCCGGCCGGTGCCAAGACGCCCCTTGTCATGGTCGGGGCCAGCAAGCCCGTGCGCGCTCGCGCCGAGGCCTACGAGGATACCATCAAACGGCTGGCGCGCATCGATGCCCTGTCCTTTGCCAAGGCTGCCCCCTCGGGTTCGGCGCAAATCGTCTTGGGCGACACGACGATAGCCCTGCCGCTGGCGGGCGTGATCGATATGGGCAGCGAACGCACGCGCTTGGTGCGCGAGATCGAAAAGTCCAAAGCCGAGATCAAAAAGATTGATGCCAAGCTGGCCAACGAGAATTTCGTTGCCAAAGCCCCGCCCGAAGTGGTTGAGGAAAATCGCGAGCGGCGCGCGGACTTCGAGGCGACCATGCGCAAGCTACAAGCGGCCCTAAAACGCGTCGAGGCGGCAGCTTAGGGTTAGGCGATAGCTGCCAAAAGGTTCGCAGGGCGAGAGCGTGGCGCCCGATCTTGGTGGTTTGGGAATTGGCTTTGGCACAGAACTGCTCGATACTGCGGCTGGGCACCTGGTGGGCTTGGCTCCTCGCGCTGCGGGCGAGCTTTGCTTTTCTGCTGAGCGCTGCGTCTCTGGCTGTTCTGCCGGTTGGGATGGTACTCGCGAAACTTCTGTCAATTCCAGCAGTCAGCCAGCATTGAGCAACATCCCATGTATACACCGGGTTACTTCAAGATCGAGGATACCGCAAAGGTGCACGCGATGATGCGTGCGCAGCCTTTTGCCATTCTCGTTACGCACGGCAGCGACGGGCTCACAGCCACGCATCTGCCCACCGTGTTGAAAGTCGGCGGCGACGGCTCATTGGGCCTGGTCGAATGTCATGTCGCGCGCCCCAACCCGCAGTGGAAGACCTTCACGCCCGAGCTTGACGCGCTGATGATTTTTCAGGGGCCGGAGGCCTACATACGTCCTGGTTGGTATCCGACAAAGGCTGAACACGGCAAAGTCGTGCCGACCTGGAACTATGCCGCGGTGCATGCCTATGGGCGGCTGGAAACCGTGCAGGATAAGGATTGGCTGCTGGCGCACGTCAGCGAACTTTCCGATCAGCAGGAGGCGCCGTACGCCGCACCGTGGTCGACAGGGGATGCACCGGCCAACTTCCTCGATGGGCTCGTGCGCGGCATTGTTGGCTTGAAACTCACGATTAATCGGCTCGAGGGAAAGCTGAAAATGAGCCAGAACCGTCCGACAGGCGATCGGGCGGGTGTCGTCGAGGGGCTCGCGCAGCGTGGCAACGGCGAGGATGCCGTTATTGCCTCGCTCGTCGCAGGGTCGACGGATTGACGCCACCGTCGACGTCAGTCCTAATCGTTGCCGCCAAGGTGGCTCGGCCGGCTCGGCAGCGATGCTTTTAGCGCTCGCAGGTCGGCCGCCGAGGCCGTCGCGGCCGCGCCCTCGATGGCGCGGTAGCGCCCGACGATGTCGCGACCAAGCTTGGTAAGACGCGCCCCTCCTCCTCCCGATCCCCCCATTTGTTTTTCCACCAGGGGTTCGCGAAAAATCTGGTTGATCTCGTCGACCAGCAGCCAGGCGCGGCGATAGGACATGCCCATGTCCTTGCCGGCCGCCGATATCGACCCGTGCTTGGAAATAAGCTCCATAAGGGCAATCTTGCCGGGACCAAGGTAGCCATAGGCGCCGAAGTCGATGCGGATGGTGAGGACCGCTTGCCGCAGGTCTCCCTTTAGGGCGGCGGCGCGCCGGGTGCTTTTACGAGGAGCATTTCGCATGGGGGCGGATATCGAGTTGAAGGTTTCCTTACGGGCGCGGACAGCGCAGTTTTGCCTATTCTGTTCAGAGCGCATTGCTAGGGCGACAACTGTGTGGTCTCCCTTTCGTACGTGGGGAACCGTGGCGATGTGATTATTTAGTAGCACCTCGCGCCGCTCGATTTTCCTGCTGAGTTCGCCCGCATTCCCTCGAGATATTGGTTGGAATATAACGCTGTGGTGTGCTTTCATTTTTAGCACGTAAGTGGCACGGAGTCCGAGGTCTCGATATGCATGGTGCGTGGAGATGTGGGCCAGATGATGCGTTCATTGGGACCACAGCGTTAGGCCGGCATGCGAGTGGCGCCGTCTGGCGCTATTTCAGTCCGATAAAGCCTTGAACTGAGGATTTCATTTCGGTGGATTGGATGGGCCTCAGTCCGGAAGAATGGACGGCAGTGCGGTTGAGTATCCGCGTCGCGGTCGTCGCCACGCTGGTTGGCCTACCGTTCGGTCTCCTCGTGGCACTGGCGTTGGCGCGGGGACGCTTTTGGGGCCATTCTCTGCTCAATGGTTTCGTGCTCCTACCCTTGATTCTTCCTCCCGTCGTGACGGGTTATGTCTTGCTGCTCCTGTTTGGCCGACGTGGACCGATCGGCAGTTTCCTCGCCGAGTACTTCGGCATTGTCTTTTCGTTCCGCTGGACGGGCGCGGCACTGGCTGGCGGTGTCATGGGGTTTCCGCTGATGGTCCGAGCGCTTCGCTTGTCAATCGAGGCCGTCGATCCCCGTTTGGAGGAGGCTGCTGGCACCTTGGGGGCCAATCGCGCTTGGGTATTCCTCACGGTGACACTTCCGCTCATTGTACCGGGCATCATCACGGGGATGATCCTGTGCTTCGCCAAGGCGATGGGCGAATTCGGAGCCACCATTACGTTTGTCTCCAATATTCCCGGGGAAACACAAACCCTGCCGTCTGCCATTTACACTTTTACTCAGGTTCCGGGCGGCGATGCCGGCGCATTGAGGCTCACGATTGTCTCCGTGATCATTGCTATGTTGGCGCTGCTGGCCTCAGAGTTGATGGCGCGTTATGCCAATCGCCGGCTTGAGGTCGAATGACCCTCTCCGTCGACATCAAGCACCGGCTGGGAAGGTTTCGTCTTGATGCTCGGTTCGAGACGGCAGGCGGTCTGGTTGCGCTGCTGGGACGGTCTGGATCTGGCAAGACTTCGATTATCAACACCATCGCTGGACTGATCACTCCTGACGAGGGCTATGTCAGGCTTGAGGAAATGGTGCTCGTCGACACGTCCCGCCAAATCTTCTTGTCTCCGCATCATCGGCGGATCGGCTACGTTTTCCAGGAGGGACGCCTATTTCCTCACCTCACCGTCCGTCAGAACTTGCTCTACGGACGCTGGTTTGCGCCGCCAGGAGCGGGCACGGAATTTGACAGCGTAGTGGATCTTTTGGGAATTGCTGCGCTGCTCGAGCGCCGGCCGGGCCGGCTTTCCGGCGGAGAAAAGCAGCGCGTCGCCATCGGCCGAGCTCTTTTAGCCAAACCGCGCCTGCTCCTTATGGACGAGCCGCTTGCCTCGCTTGATGAGGCGCGCAAGGCCGAGATCCTACCCTACATAGAAAGACTGCGCGATCAGGCGAGTGTGCCCATCGTCTACGTCACTCATTCGATCGGTGAGGTGGCGCGGCTCGCATCAACCATCGTTTTGGTCAGTGACGGCAAGGTTGCTGCAGTCGGGCCAACCACGGAGATCTTGCACCGCCTCGACCTTCTTCCATTGACCGGGCGAGCAGAAGCAGGCGCCCTTGTCGAGGCCACCGTGGAACGGCACGACGAGCAATTTGCATTGACAGAACTGCGGTCCAGGGCCGGCCTTTGGAAGCTGCCCCGCCTCGATGTGCCGGTCGGAGTGCGCCTGAGGCTGCGGGTGCGTGCGCGTGATGTCATGATCGCCACCTCCCCTCCCTCCGATTTGAGCGCGCTAAATGTGTTCTCCGGTCTTGTCTCGGACGTCGGGTCTCCCGATGGGGCGATAGTCGAGGTCAGGCTCGACTGCGTCGGCGACGTGCTAATTGCGCGTCTAACACGCTATTCCGTGCAGCGCCTCGGAGTAGCGCGAGGTACGCGGGTCTACGCGTTGATCAAGAGTGTGGCCCTGGATCGCCGCAGTCTCAGTGGGCCAACACGCGGGATCTCCGGTGCTGATGCCGCCGCGGATGAGGTCTGAACCGCCTTAGGCAGGCGCTGAGTCACGTGTCTGGGGCCGGCAATCTGGTGTCGTTACCTTGACAGGCCTCCGGAGCGCTCCTTATATCCGCCACGGCCCGCGTGGTCCCTTGCCGCGCAGATGGCGGAGTAGCTCAGCTGGTTAGAGCAGCGGAATCATAATCCGTGTGTCGGGGGTTCAAGTCCCTCCTCCGCTACCAACGAATTCGAGCGTTAGGCGGAAATCTCGGTTCGGCGGTCAGGTGGGCCAAGTGGCCGCAGACCTCTAGGTCCAGGGGCGCTCGCGGCGGAACGGGTGAACAATGATCCCTACTAGCGCCCGGAACCAACTGGCTGAACAGCCTGCCGGCATGCAAAGTCCAGCGTTGAGGCACCGAGAAAGCTGTTCGATCTGCTGAAAATACCTGGCCGTTGCCGAAGGATGCAGGGTGATCACCTCGGTACCAGGTTGTGGCTCAGCAGGCTGGGCTTCGAGCTGCACTTTCTCCGCTTTGAGCGCCAGCAGTTTGTCACGAATAGCTGTAGCGGTGGTGAGGCCACCAGCGAGCTTTCCGCGGCCAAAAGCACGAGGGACCGGGCCTTGCTCGAAAAGGCCGATACTAACTAGCGCTTCGTGAACCGAATGAACCCCACGGCTGGTTCGGGCGGGATAGCCAGTTTTGGTTCGAGCGGGATAGCCAGTTTGTCGACTTGGCCAGATGACGATGGCCGGGAGAAGATGACAGGTACACGAGGATGCGAGGTGCCGAACGCTTCCAGGGGAAAGACGTAGATGTCCACATTGGCGGGCGTCAGCGGCCAACTGTGTTGATAGTAACTCATATATAGGCGGTTACCCCGGACACTCACCGAAATATCGCCATAGCCCTCGTTCGAATACATGCCTGTATAATCGCTTGGCGGTGGTGTGGTCGACACGGTTGCGTTCAATTGAGGAAGTGCGGTTGGTGCCGGCTCCGCCTTGGACTCCGGCATGATATCGATGGAATCAAATCGAGCGACCTTCGCGGTGCGGCAAAATGCATTTGCGACCTCTGGAAGCAAATGCAGATAGAGATCGCAAGCAACGCTCCAGGCGAGGTCGCTGTTGTGTTGATTGGTGAGCACCGCCATGCCAACGCCGTCGTCAGGCATCAGCGAAACGAAGGCCGTATAGCCAAGGGCATTGCCACCGTGGTGTAGAAAGCGTTTGCCCTGGTCGCGGAGCACGAACCATCCAAGCCCATAGGTCTCACCGCGTTCCGGATCGGAGGTAATGTAGGGTTCGTACATTTGGTCGAGGCTGGCAGCCTGCACAATCCTGGTGCCGGACGGAGTCATGCCACGGTTCAGGTGGAGAAATACCCAATTTGCGAGGTCTCGCACATTCGCGTTGATGATTCCCGCTGGACCGATGTTGTCAAGGTCAAACGGTAATAGCTCTTTTTCTCCCTGGTATCCCTTGGCGCGGTAGGTCTCGCGCATGAATTGGGCAAGGCTCCAACTTGTCTTCCGCATTTGCAGGGGGTTCAGGATGTTGGTCTGAACAAAATCCTCCCATCGCTCGCCGGTGACGGTCTCCAGCACGTACGCCGCGACCGAGTACATCATGTTGTTGTACTGAAAAGACCGGCGAAAACCTTGTGCCGGGAGTGGGATTGGATCGAGATAGCGGAGGCGGTGAACCAGCTCGACCCTGTTAAACGGTCCTAAAGCCCAAAGGGCGTCGTGTCGCGGGACTCCAGTGCGATGGCTCAAGATATCTTCCAGCGTGGCGGCAGCTTGGGCAGTTGGGTCCCGCAGAAAGAAATCCGCGAGGTATTGCCTGACGGGGACGTCGAGCCGCACGCTATTGCGTTCCGCCAACATGGCCAGTGCCATGCTAGTGAAAGCCTTTGTTGAGGAACCGATCGAAAACACGGTGTCCACCGTTACAGGGGTCGCGGCCGCGCGATCACGGAGGCCGAGTGCGCCGGTGTAGAAAAGCTTGCGGTCCTTCAGCACCGCAACCGCGATGCCCGAGCCTTTGACGGTTTCGTGTCGCGCCACCGAGTCTACAAAGACCTTCTCGAGAGCGCCGGTCCCGAGCTGCGTGGTGGTTTGTGCCACGCCTGCGCCCGGAATACTGATGAACATCAGCGATATCAAAAACACTCTCATCGCGGCAGCCTCGGTCTAAATGGCCCGTGCGGAAATAGGGAACTTCGGGCAGCCATGCGCGGTTGGGTCGACCGCGCAGGCGCCCACCCATGAACGCGAAGTTATGGACTTGGCATATAGAGCGGATGCCTATCGGCGGGGTACCTGGTCCTCACCAGAACTGTAATGCCGCCCTTGGTCGTTTGCGTGTCCGGTGCTTGCCAGAGTGTCAATTCGTAGTCGTAGCCGGGCGCCCATGCGAATGTAACTGCGGTCGGTGGTGCGGTGTTTAGGGCGTAGTGGAGAATATTACGCAATGAATCCTTGAAGCCGCCCGGCATCGCATCGAGGAAGTCCCGCCATTCGTCGAAAAGCGCGTCGCCCTTGGGTACGATGATGCCTGCCGCAAGCGGCTTGCCCGGCGCGAAAGCGTCCTTGTGTTGATTGGCGAGATCGAGCAGGGGCTGCCCGTGAAATCTATCATTGAGCTTATTTAATACTGTCTGAAAAATAGGCATTTCTTCCCTCCATTTTTAGGTTTCCCCGGAATTCGTCAGTATACAGGTATTTTTCTGCGTGTCCAATGCATAAGCTTGCTCATGTCGCTGGCGATTGGCATGACGCGTGAGAGGCGAGCAGATTTGTGCGAAGTTCATCAAGGGCTTTGGCGTAGATATAGGTACCTGTTTCCACAACAAGCATTTCGGCGCTCGCAAGCTGCTCTCGCGCATCCTCCCAGGCGCCGGTCGTTGTGAACAACAGGCCCCGCACAATGTGGGCGAGGCAACGCGGTACACGCGCGCCTCGCAAGCTTGCGATGCGTATGGCTTCGGTTGATGTCTGTACGGCGCCGTCGAAATCGCCAGTGAGGCGTTGGGCGTTGGCGAGATCGGCCAGAATGCGCGGCTCCAGCTCCAATCCCGCTTTGCGCTCGCGCGCGAAGGACAAGGCATGTCTCAGAAATTCAGTACCCTCATTTGCGCGGCCCTTTACGAGGTTGGCCAATCCACATGCCATTTGGGCGTGGACATAGACGTATGGGCTGCCGCTTTTGGTTGCCATCGACATCGCGCGGGTAGCGTAGTGCTCCGCCAGACGGGCATCTCCTTGAGCGCAGGCCAAATCGACGTAGGCGACGATTGCCACGTGATGGGTGAGATCAATTCGGTCGGAATCGGGTTGAAGTACCCGGTCAAGATATGGGCGCGCCTCGTCGAAGCGGCCGAGCGCGACAAGGATCTGGCCCCGCATCAATGTCAGCCACATCTCCACATCGAAGCCCAGCAATTGGCGATCGAACTGGACAATCTCGTGCGCACGCTGCGCCGCTTCGCCATTGACCTGGAGAGCTTCCGCCAAGTGGCCGGCAAGCCGCAAGGCATGGCACATTATCGCACAAAGCGTGACCTCGACGCTCGGATCGCCGCCGACGGCGATGAGCGCCTGGGCCTCGCGAACCTTGGCCACATAAGTGTCGGCGGACCCACTCGAGGCGAGGATCCGGCCGAAGCCGGCATGGATCAGAGCGTTGGCTCGCAGATTGCCGATAGCGACCGCCAAAGCTTTTGCGGTCTCGAAGTATCCAGTAGCCTCATCCGCTGACATACCCTCGCGCCAACCAAAGTTCATTACCTGACCACAGGCGACCATGCGCAGGTAGCTGGATGCCGGACTGGCCGGCTCTGCGACGAGTAGTTGGAGCACCTTGCGCCAGCTTCTAAGCGCCTGGCCGGCATCGTTGGCGCCTATCCACATGGCCGCGCGCATGTTGGCTTGAGCGGCTTTCAAGCGTTCACCGGCCTGCTCCAGGTGGTAGGCGAGCAGGCCAGCTTGCTCATCTGTGTTCGAGGGTGCGTGAGCTTCTACGGCTTGCGCCACCGCCATGTGCAGCTTTCGGCGCCGTTCGTGCAGCAGCGACGAATATGCCACCTCCCGAATGAGGGGGTGGCGAAACGTGTGCAGGACCGTATGGCTGGATGGAAGCTGATTGAGAAGCTCGGCTTGGCGGAGTTGCCAGAGTGCCTCGGCCGTCAAATCGGTGGGAAGCTCTGTAATGCGCTCCAGGATCGCGATGGGCACCTCGCGACCAATGACCGCCGCGCTCTGCAGTACCTGTCTGCCAATATTTGTCAGTCGATCAATTCGCGCCGCGAGCACGGCTTCAATTGTCGTAGGCAGTGGAAGGGACGTCACACTTGCCGTCAGTCGAAATTTTCCGTAGGTCCCATCAATGTCGCCGGATTGAATCAGGGAATTGACCAACTCCTCGATAAAGAAGGGGTTGCCTTGTGCACGCTGGGCGATGACGCCGCGGATTGAATCTAGGGACGGGTCATCTCCCAGCAGGTCGCGCAGCAATGCGTCGGAGGCGCTGCGCTCGAGCGGCGACAAAGTTATCTGCCGATAGTGCGAACGCTGCATCCAGGGTGCGGCTACGGTCGGCCTGAAGTTGAGCAGTAGCATTGTGGTGGTGCCAACCACGGAGTCTGCAAGCCATTCGAGAAACTCCGCGCTGGCCTGGTCTATCCAGTGCAGATCTTCGATGACCACAATGGTTGCTTTGTCGCGTCCCGGTGAACGGGCAATCCCGCGCACTATCTCTCTGAGGCGCAGCTTGCGGACCACTGGATCGAGCTTGGGCGAAGCCTGCGCAGGATCAGCCAAGCCCAAAAAGTCCAGCACCAGCGGAAGTACTTCCTCGTCGGATGCCAGCAGGCCCCTCACTACCCGCTGTCGAGCTTCTTCCACAGAATGAGCCGACCGCACGCCAAAATATTCGCGCAGGAGTTCCAGGACCGGCTGCAGCGGCGTCGCAGAGCCGTAGGCCAACACTCGGGCCTCGTAGACCCGAATACCTTGCCGCCGGCAGCTCTCAGCGAACTCAAAACAAAGGCGGCTTTTGCCGACTCCGGCTTCTCCCACGACGCCGATGACGCGGCCATCCCCGGCAAGCGAGCTCACAAGTGCGGCGTTGAGGATATCGAAGGCTTCCGCACGACCCGAGAGAGGGCTCAGATGCTCGCGACCGCGAAACAGCTCGCTGGCCGGTGCGTGACGTACGCTCAAGAGCCTGAACATCTCGACAGGCTGCGAAAGCCCTCGAACGAGTTTTTCGCCGATTGATTGTGCTCTTACGAATTGCTTGCAAGCGGTAAAGGTCTCCGCGGTCAGGAGCACGGCATTGTCCTCTGCCAGTTGCTCCGTACGACTTGCTAGGTGAACGTTGGCGCCCGCGGCGTCGTACGTCTGATAGAGCGTGTTGCTGACGGCCTGCACCACGACTTCGCCAGTGTGAATGCCGACCCTAATTTTGATTAGAGGGTCGCCGAGCCGCTCCACGGCATCGCACATGTGAAGGGCGGCCAAGCATGCGCGTAAAGGGTGATCCTCATGGGGACGAGGGGCACCAAAAAACGCCATAATGCCATCGCCTTGCGTACGGCTGACGATGCCGTCATAGCGTTCCACTGCCTCGCGCATGCAGCCAAGAGCGGGCTGCAGTCTTTGCATCGCCTGTTCTGGATCGACGTTGTCTACCAAGCTTGTCGAACCGCGGATGTCCGCGAACAGCACGGTGACGCGCTTGCGCTCGCCGCCGCTGGCGCTCAGCGTGCCTAGAATTTCTTCGGGGGTAGTGGCCTTGGCGTCCTTAGTCGGTGCCAAGGGGGCGCTGCACTGTCCACAAAAGCGGCTTTTGGAACGGTTGATGTGACCGCAATGTGCGCAGGGAATTTTGAGAGTTGCGCCGCACGCGTCGCAATAATAGTTCGTCTCGGGGCAATCATTGTTACAAAGGGGACACTGCATCGGCGGCGTCTCTTGCGCCTTAATTCCGCATTGGCGGACCACGCGAAGTCTATCGCCAGTCTGCGCAGAAGTCTTGCGCAAACACCTCTCCATTCCTTAACTTGGACCTCATGCGGGGCATGGGGAGATGTACACTCCCTGTTGAAGCTCAGCCGTTGGGAGTACCCGGGTCTAGTTAATGGTTGTTACAACTGAAAGGTGGAACCCACGTGTTTAAGAGGTGAGGGTGACGGGTGGATGGCTTTGAACGCCAGCGAGCCGCCGATTGGCTGCCAAGGGTTGGAGCCCTTGCGTCGTCTTTTACCCCGGAGGTGTTCACATAACAATCTCGCCTGGGCTCGCTCACGCAACGCCCCAGCATCGGATATGTCGCATACGCCTCCGTACCAGACGCATGCCGTAGCTCACGTCTGGCTGATCAGGCCCGTGAAAATCGCAGAGAAAACAATCGCCTATCAATCGAGGGGGATGGCTGTAGCTAATAATGTACCGTTCACGGTGTTTCGTGTCACGATCCTGTCCAAGCGCCAAACCCGTGACTCTTGGATCGCAGCAGCGCCCGGACGCTCCGCAATAGAGCCTCGAGATCGGGTCGCCGCTTTCGCGGCTCTCACTCCTGTTTGTGCAAGTCACTGCGCATTCCGGTGAAGACGTCCACGATTCAGCCGCGTCACGTCCACTGCGTTCAAGGCTGTGCGACGACGTCGTCTGGCGTGCCGCTCGTCACCAATCAGTCACAAAATCCTGGATGACCAATTCCGGAAAACCGTTCTTCGACGACGCTGCAAATTATGCGCGCTGGCCGTCACGGCCGGTGGGACATCATTAAAGGCCGGCATCCGCTTCAGTGGGTCGCCAAATTTATATAGGCAAACCATAGGCTACGCGTTGCATATTGACCGCCTGCTTGTAAGCGATCAAAACCTTGCGGGCCTGAGCGTCACATCCGCAAACGTGGTGCGACCTCCTCGCACATGAGCTGCAGCGACCGCATCACCTTGTCATGAGTAATGAGACCGCCACAATTGAGCTCCGCTAGGATGCCGTTGAGGCCGAGCTTGTTGACGAGGTCCTGCAGACGCGCAGTCGCCGACTCGGGCGTTCCGACTATCACCTTGTCCCGCAGAGCGTCCGCGTAGCTAATGGTCTGTAGCATCTGTCCACGCTCTGAGCGCTGTTCGATAGCGCGCGCACCTGCTCGTGTCGCCGACTCCTCAACTTGTTGGCCGAGCGTCCTATAGAACTCCATGATCGATTGCTCCGGATCGGCACGTGCCGACGCCTCCGTCTCGCCGACATAAATCGGCACGCGTAGGTAGACCTCTCCCTGACCCGGATGACCGGCTAAGCGATAGGCCTCGCGATAGGCGGCGATGTTCGGCCCCAGTTCCTCGAGGGTCCCGAGCCGAACGGCGACAAAGATGGGCAGGCCCATCGCGCCGATTGCCGGATAGGTGTCGGGACTTGTTGCGGCAACACGTAGCGATGGATAGGGGTGCTGAAGCGGCCGAGGTACAAGGGGTATATCGCGAAATGTGTAGAAGTCCCCCTCAAAGGAGAAGCGTTCATTGCTCCAGGCGCGCCTGAGGATTTCCAGGACCTCCGTAAACCGCTCGCGGCTTTGGGCGTACGGCACGCCATAAGCCTCGTAGGTGCGCGGAAAACCGCTACGGCCAACGCCGAAGATAAGGCGTCCGCCACTAATGTGGTCCAGCGTTGCGACCTCCTCGGCTAACCGTAACGGGTGACACAGCGGTAGTACCTGGACACCGATGCCAATCTTCATGCGGCGCGTTCGCGCAGCGATGGCACTGGCGACTACGAGGGGTGCGGAGAGGACCGATCGTTTCGGAAGGAAGTGCAATTCCGCGAGCCAGATGACATCGATGCCCCAGCGCTCGGCCCCATCGACCTGGTCTAGAGATTGTGTGAAAGCCTCCTTGTCCGTCTGGCCGCTACCTCGTGAAAACTCGTGAAAGATGCCGAATTCGAACGTCATGATTGACCCGAAATTCCCTGGCGGCCTGCGGCCCAACGTCAACCTCTTGGTATTAGCCCGTCAATAGCAAAAGAGAGGACGGTTCAAGCTTTCGAAGGGGAGCGACCACGCTTGGCAAGAATGGTCATCGCCTGGGCTGCAAATGCCCTCACGACCACGTGGCTTACCTTCATTCGCATCCATCTCACCCAGCCGGCGCTTGCCTTGAGTGCACCCAGCGTTGCAGGTGTTGATGGCGATGGCTAACTAACCATGGAAGAGGTGTTAGCCCTCAAGCTCGATGCCGATTGGGGTCATGCTGTCCGCCTGCAACACTGCGACTGGGGCGGAGGCCGGTGCTGAAGCCGTCTCAGGACTTGGACGAGCCCACTTCTACACCGGCAGCCGTGCGCTGCTTGTGATCAACTGGGCCGTGATGTCAGACGCTGCCACTGCGCTCACGACGGACACATTTCGCAGGCAGGGCGAAGACCAAAGCTTGCGCGAGCGGAGGCGCTGCGTTGGCTTGATCGACGTCCAGGCTCCTAGGCTCATCCGCTGTTTTGGGCACCGTACTCAATTATCGGAGATCGATGAACGACATAGATGTCAGCCAGCAGCTCTGAAGGGCGAGGACAGCCCCCTTGCAACGTCGATTGCCAGATGGCGGGGGCACCCGAATGCGACCGCCTCGCTTGCTCGGGCCAACGGCGCTTCGCATAATGCGGAGATTGCCCGTTGGGACAAGTTCATCACTGCCTTGAATTTTCACTCCCAAACCCTGTTCCGATATTGGCGTATGTGTGGCAGGCTAGACTGCAAAACGACGGGGACGGAAACTGGCTACCTTCTTGCAACTGACCCTGAACGGGCTTGCGGTCGGCTGCATCTATGGCTTGGTCGCGCTCGGCTTCGTGCTGATCTACAAGGCAACCGAGCTGGTCAATTTTGCCCAGGGCGACCTGTTGATGCTGGGCGCATTCGTCGCCTACATGGCGATAGCCTTGTGGGGTCTCGACTATTGGGTCGGGTTCCTGATCGCGATAGTGGTGATCGCGGTCTTCGGCGCCGTACTGGACATGACCATTCTGCGTCGCGTGATCGGGCAGCCGCAGTTTGCAGTCGTCATGCTCACGATTGGTCTCGGCGCCATGTTTCGCACTTTCGCTAGCGTTACCTGGGGTTCCGAAATCTACACGTTGCCTACGCCCTTCTCCGGTGTAACCAATATCGCCGGCGTGACCCTCAGCCACCAGTACCTGTCGATCATCGCTGGCACACTGATTTTGTGTGGTGTGCTCTTTATTTTCTTCAATTACACCCGCATTGGCATCGCAATGCAGGCGACATCACAGAACCAGCTCGCTGCTTATTACGTCGGAATTCCGGTCAAGCTGGTATTCTCATTGGTGTGGGCGATCTCAGCGGCGGTGGCGACGGCCGCAGGTATTCTGCTGGCGCCGGTAACGCTGATCGATATCAACATGGGCCTGGCGGTAGCGCTCAAGGCGTTCGCCGCCGCAGTGCTAGGCGGCTTCGGCTCGATCCCCGGCGCGCTGGTGGGCGGGATCACTATCGGCCTAATCGAGCTTTACGCCGGCGCGACACTGCCCGAGGGCTTCAAGGATACGGCGCCGTACATCGTGTTGTTGGTCATGCTCGCCGTGCGGCCGCAAGGGCTGTTCGGAACGCATGGAGGTAAGAAAGTGTAGAGGCGCGTTAATGCGTTTCGTGTTCAAGACCTCGTACGAGCAGGACATCCGTCTCTTCCGTGACGGTGTTGCTGCCATGTGGTACGGAGTGCTGGCAGTCGTGATGCTGCTGCTGCCAAGCTTGTTGTCAAGCTACTATGTTGGCGAGATTACCTGGGTCTTTATTTACGGCATTTGCGGCGTCTCGCTTATGGTGCTGGTGGGCTATACGGGGCTGCTCTCGCTGGGCCACGCCGCCTTTCTCGGCATTGGGGCGTATGCGCACGCTTACTTTCTCCAGCACGGCGTACCTTGGGTCGCGTCTGTCGCACTGGCCACCCTAATCACGACGGCCTCCGGCATCGTGGTCGGGCTGCCAGCCTTACGTATGACGGGCATTTACCTAGCTATCGCCACGCTGGCCTTCGCCGTGATCATCCAGGAAGTGTTCACACGTTGGGAGGCAGTGACGAAGGGGTTCGCTGGGATGGCGGTCGAGAAACCCGTAATCTTCGGTGTCCACTTTAATGACGCTGCCAGCTTCTATTATCTCTGCGCAGCCATCCTGGCGCTGACGCTATGGATGACTCGTAACCTGCTGCGATCTCCTACCGGCCGCGCTTGGATTGCTATTCGCGACAGCGAGATCGCCGCCCGGTCGATGGGGGTCAACCTGGCGGTCTACAAATCGATTGCCTTCGCCTACTCGGCTGCGCTGATGGGGCTGGCGGGCGCACTCTTCGCCCACAAGATTGCTTATCTTGCGCCGGATATCTTCACGATCCTACTGTCAATCCAATTGTTGCTGCTGGTCATCGTGGGGGGACTGGGCTCCCTCCACGGCGCCGTCTTCGGTGCGATCTTCGTTGCGCTGCTTCCGCCGACCATCGCTATCCTTCGGGACGCCATTCCGGCAACCCTCTCCGACGTGGCCAGCACCACAGGGATCGGCCTAGTTGGTGCTGTCGGCAAGACGATCGGAGACTTCTTGAAGAAGCCCGGCGTTGAAGCCGGCTTTTTCGGCCTAATCCTGGTGTTGGTCATCCTGCTGGAACCGTTGGGCATGTATGGTCGGTGGATGAAGATCAAGCTCTTCTTCTCCACATTTCCTATGTACAAACGCCACACCTTCACGCGACAGAAGAGCTACATGAAGTCGGAGCGACTGCGGTGACGTTCTTCCGGGCCGACAATCTAACTATCAACTTCGGCGGCATCCGCGCGGTCGATGATGTCAGCTTCGCGGTGAACAAGGGCGAAGTATTTACCATTATTGGCCCCAATGGCGCCGGCAAGACGACCATCTTCAACCTAGTTAGCCGCATCTACGATCCAACCGCTGGCCGCCTCGTTTTCGAAGACCGCGACATCACCGACGTCCCTCCACATCGGATCGCGGCGCTCGGCATTGCCCGGACCTTCCAGAACATCGAGCTGTTCGAGCACGCCACCCTATTAGAAAATTTGCTGCTGGCGCGCCATGTCCACAAAAAGTCGACATTCTTCGGCGAGCTGCTCTTCCTTCCTGCGGTGCGTCAGATGGAGCTCGAGCACCGCGAAGCCGTCGAGCGGGTAATCGATTTCCTGAACCTGCAGGAATACCGCGATGCGCTGATCGTGAACCTCCCCTATGGGGTTCGCAAGGTAACCGAGCTGGGGCGCGCGCTATGTACCGGTCCCAAGCTCCTGCTGCTGGACGAGCCCTCGTCCGGCCTCAACGTCGAAGAAACGGACGATATGGCGTTCTGGATCGAGGACATCAAGAATCTGTTGGGCATCACCGTCCTAATGGTGGAGCACGACATGAACCTGGTGTCGGCGGTGTCGGACAGGGTCCTGGCATTGAACTACGGTCGACCGATCGCCACCGGCACCCCGCATCAGATTAAGAGCCATCCCGAGGTGGTCCGCGCCTACCTCGGCGGCTGAACGGTCATGTCGGAACCCATCCTAAAAGTCAGCAATATCGAGACCTGGTACGGCCCGGTCGTGGCCATCCGCGGTGTGTCCTTCGACGTGCCGCAGGGCGCCATCATCACAATCCTTGGCGCCAACGGTGCTGGGAAGACCACCGTGCTGAAAACGATTTGTGGCGTCATGAACCCCCAAAAGGGCAGCGTCATATACCAAGGCCGCGAGATCCGACGTATGGATCCGGACAAGGTCATGCGCCTAGGCATCAGCCACGTCCCGGAGGGGCGCGAGGTCTTTCCGTTCCTGAGCGTGCGCCAGAATCTTCGCATGGGCGCGTTCACTCGCCATGACGTCGACGGGGTCGCCGAGGACCTGACGACCGTGTTCGACTACTTTCCGGTGCTGCGGGAGAGGGCTGAACAGCGCGCAGGCTCGCTATCCGGGGGCGAACAGCAGATGCTGGCGATTAGCCGAGCCCTAATGGCCCGGCCTCGCGTAATGCTGATGGACGAGCCTTCGCTCGGTTTGTCGCCACGGCTCGTGAAGGAAATCTTCGACATCGTCGTGCGCATAAACCGCGAGCGCGGCGTCACCATTGTGCTCGTGGAGCAGAATGCCAATATGGCGTTGCAGGTCGGCGACTACGGGTACGTGCTCGAGGTTGGTCGCATTGTCATGGCCGACACCTGCGCGCGCCTGATGGCCAAGGATGACATTAGGGAATTCTATCTGGGGGTCAAGGAGCACAGCGCCCGCGGGCAACGCCGCTGGAAGAAGCGTAAGACATGGCGCTAGCCGGACAGTCGGCAAGTGACCTACAATTGCGCCAAATAAGAATACACGCGGCTAACGGGGAGGCGGCTGCATGGACATCGACGTGCGAGCAATCGTTGACAGCAGCGTTGAGGTCGAGGGATGCGACACCATCCCTAAGCTGTTCGATCATCAGGTGCGCGCGCGCGGCGCCAAGACAGCCTTTCGCGAGAAGCGCCTGGGCATCTGGCGCGCCACCTCGTGGCGCGACTACGGTGAGACGGCCAAATGGACTGGGCTCGGCCTCGTCAGCCTTGGTCTGCAGCAGGGCGAGGTCGTCTCCATCCTCGCCGAGACCAAGCCGACGTGGCTCTACGCCGACATGGGCGTCATGGGTGCTGGGGGTGTCTCGAATGGCATCTACCCCACAGATGCGGCCAAGCAGATCGAGTACATCCTCAACGACAGCCGCTCGCGCTTCCTGTTCGTCGAAGATGATGAGCAGCTCGACAAGTACCTAGAGGTGCGCGAGCGGTGTCCCCATATCTGCAAGGTGATCGTCTTTGACGTCGAAGGGCTGTCGACCTTCAGCGACCCGCAGGTACTGTCGTTCGACTCGCTCTTGGCGCTCGGCCGCACCTACGACGCGGCCAACCCCGGCTTATGGGCGAAGCTTATCAGCAGCTCCAAGGCCGATGCGTTGGCCCTGCTCGTCTATACGTCCGGCACAACCGGACCGCCAAAGGGCGCGATGCTCTCGCATCGCAACGTCCTGTTCCAGATCAGCAATGCCGACGCTTTCATCCCAATCCAGCACGGCGGAGAGCAGCTGGCGTTCCTGCCGCTCTGCCATGTCGCGGAGCGCACCTTCACCGTATTCCTACCGTTGCGTTCGGGCGCCGTCGCCAATTTCGCCGAACGCCTCGAGACGGTCCCCGACAACGTGCGCGAGGTCGCCCCAACGCTGTTCTTCGCTGTGCCGCGGATTTGGGAGCGCTTCTATTCCGGCATCGCCATCCGCATGAAGGAGGCGACTTGGATCGGCCGCGTTGCATACGCCTGGGCGCTGCGCATCGGCCTCAAGGTCGCCGAGCGCAAGCTCGAGGCGCGCAAGCCGTCGGCCCGCCTGGCGCTCATGTACGCCATTGCCGACTTTCTCGTCCTCGACAACATCAAGCGCGCCATCGGTATGCACCGCGCCCGCTTCGCCGGCACCGGCGCTGCGCCAATCGCGCCCGAGCTCATAAAGTGGTACCGCGCGCTGGGTGTCGACATGCGCGAGGTTTACGGGCAGACCGAGAATTGCGGGTTGGCCACCGGTATGCCCGACCGCATCAAGCTCGGTACCGTTGGTGTGGTTGCCCCCCGCACCGAACTCAAGATCTCGCCAGAAGGGGAGATCCTCCTTCGCGGCCCACACGTTTTCATGGGTTACTACAATCAGCCGGAAAAAACCGCGGAGACACTTCGCGACGGTTGGCTGCATACCGGAGACGTGGGGTTCGTCGACAACGAGGGCTACCTGAAGATCACCGACCGCATGAAGGACATCATCATCACGGCCGGCGGCAAGAACATCACGCCGTCCGAGCTGGAGAACCAGCTGAAGTTCTCACCCTACGTGTCCGATGCGGTCGTGATCGGGGAGAAGCGCAAGTTTCTGACGTGCGTGCTGATGATCGACTACGACAACGTGGCCAAGTATGCCCAGGATGCGAATGTGCCATTCACCGACTTCGCCTCGCTGTGCCGTGCGCGCGAGGTGCAGGACCTGATCTGGTCGGAGATCGAAAAGGTCAATCAGGGCTTCGCTAAAGCCGAAACGATCAAGAAGTTCCGATTGATTGAGCACCAGCTGACGGCAGAAGATGACGAGCTGACGCCAACCATGAAACTGAAGCGCAAGCTCGTGAACGAGAAGTACAAGGCCCTAATCGAAAGCATGTACCAAGACGCGGCATAGACGCGGACACCCGAAGCAGAAGACCTTTCAGCCGCCCGCAATGGGCCACTTTTTATGGAGGAGGAAAACCATGCTGTGGAAATTGACGACGACGGTGGCGGTTGCCGCGCTCGCGGCTGTCGCAACGCAAGCGTCGGCGCAGACGCGCGGCGTGACCAAGACCGAGATCGTACTTGGCATGCACACCGACCTATCGGGCGTAGCGGCGACGTACGGCGTGTCTTCGTCCAACGCCGTGAAGATGCGCTTCGAGGAGATTAACGCGGCCGGTGGCATTCACGGCCGTAAGATCCAGCTGATTATCGAGGACCAGGCGTACCAGGTGCCGAAAGCCGTGCAGGCCTGTGCTAAGCTGATCAACCGCGACAACGTGTTTGCGTTCGTGGCGCCGCTCGGCACGCCCATGAACAACGCCTGCTTCAAGGACCAGTTGGCGGCCGGCGTACCGAACCTGTTTCCGCTCTCGGCAGCACGCTCGATGTACGAGCCCTACGAACGCCTCAAATTCTACGGCGCAGCCTCCTATGTCGACCAGATACGCTCGGCTGTTAACTACTTTGTCAAGGAGAAGGGCAAGAAAGCCCCCTGCGTCATGTATCAGGACACGGACTTCGGCAAGGAAATCGTAATTGGGGCCGAATTGCAGGCCAAGCAGCTTGGCATCAATATCGTCGAAATGGCGGCACACAAGCCGACCGATCAGGACTTCAGCGCATCCATCACCAAGCTCAAAGGGGCAGGCTGCGACCTAGTCCTGATGGGCACCATCGTGCGCGACTCGATCGTCCCCTACGTCACAGCGCGTAAGATGGGTTGGAACGATGTCGACTTTGTTGGCTCGGCAGCCGTCTACGACTTAGTCGTCGGCAATGCGCAGGGCATGGACGGCTTCTACGGTATGGGACTGACAGAAATGCCGTATGCTGACAGCGAAGTCCAGACTGTTAAGACATTTGTTGCGGCATACAAGGCCAAATACAATGCCGACCCCAACATCGGGGCTGTCTATGGTTACGTCGCGGCCGACCTCGCGGCCACCGGCCTGAAGAATGCCGGTCCCGACCTGACACTCGATAATTTTGTGAAGGGTCTAGAGTCCATTCAAAAATACAAGGACATCTTCAACGGCCCCGAGGTCAGCTTTGGAGCTAACATTCGACAAGGCGCCAACTCTTCGTTTCTAGCGATGGTGAAAGGTGGACGCTGGACACGAGTGACAAACCCTCTGAGCTTCTAAACCTGCTGTTTCCACTTGGGTGTCCTGAAGCAGGCTCAGCCGATCGGCGGCTGAGCCTGCTTCCGGGTGACGCGTCCAGTCGCGCATGGGCCACTCGTGCTTGCTATGTCACTGTTCTCAGACGGATGGCTAGTTGGCCAGCCTACGCAACACGCTCACCTTGTTTGATTTGTATGGCGCGATCCTCGACAGCGGGGAGCAACTGGGCCGGGTCGCGCGTAACCACGACGTCGATTATGGTCAGCCGATCCGTTTCCCCCATGCCCTGTTGCAGAGCAAGAGCGAGCGCTTCCGGGTCTTCGACGCGAAGGCCACCGCAACCCAGCGCACCGCCGAGCCCAAGTGGACACTTGACCGCCACTGCGAGAGCGCACGGATTCGCGCGGCGATTACGGAGACATAGCCACGTCGCCGCACACGCCTGCGCTTCATAGCTTGCTCGGGATTTTGAGCGGCCGCGAAAGCCAATGGCCGAGCACTCATGAGTTGCGGGAAACCCGCGCAAGGCGTCCAAATCCGACATCGTCGTTTGCGGCTGTGCTTTAAATCACAGCGCCTGTAGACCTGTTCCTTAGCGTCTTTGAAGGTGCGAGCACGACAGATCGTGTCGAAGTGGGTACCGCGGCAAATTCACATCCGCGGGAGGGGAGGGGGCAGTGTCATTGATCCAAGTTTCAGAGCAAAAACTCGAGCGTATCGCGGTCATCGTTACGCATGGCGTCGGCGAGGCCGAACCCGGCCAAAGCACTGCCAGTCTCGTTCACGTGTTGGGCAACGAGCCAGGCGTCGTGTTGGAAGAGGCCGCGGAGATTCTGCTGCTCCCGGATAGGACAGATTCGCCTCATTTCTCAGGCCATAAGATCAAAGGGTCTATTAACACGGAGCCGGAAGCTACTTTCCCGGTCCTATTGCGACAGGCCACCGTTCAAGATCGCGTGCATTTGACTTTCGCGGAGCTGTATTGGGCTGATCTCACGCGCATTGGCAGCGGTCGTATTGCCTCATTGTTGGGCCTCTTCCGGGTGATCTTTGAGGCGCATTACGTCATCGATGCCATGCTCGATCCGCGCCGGGGCTGGCCGGTGCGCGGACTGCGTTTCGTCCTTTTGTGGCTAAGCTGGCTGATGCGCGGTCCCATTGCCGGGGTTACCGTTTCAACAGCAGCCGTATTCTGGGCGGCATTGTATTTGCGACCCCAGGGATGGTCTGAGCATTTGCAACCACAGTACCTTTTTGCAGGTGTCTTATCCCTCGTATTCCTGCTTTCATTGGTACTGCGCATCTGGTCGGAAACCCGTTGGGACGCTACTTGGCGTACGTCGCTCAATTGGACTCTGATCATGTGCGGGTTCTTCGCAGGAGTAGTCCTTACCGCGCCTTCCGCTCTCTCTAGTACACTCTACCACCCGCTCAACTTTGGCCTGACGGTTCTGAAAAATCTTGCGCCCTCCTTTTACGAGAATTACCTCATTGAACCCTCGGTTGCCAAATTTCCGACGTTTGCGAAGCGCGCAGATTTCGTCAACCTTCTCTATCGCAACCTCATAAGGCTTTGGATTGTATTCAGCACCGTCTGGCTTTGTGCAGCCCTGCCGATGCTCTCCCTGATCGGCATATGGGCCTGGAGCAGGAAATCCTCCAGGTCCATATTCGCGCCGGCTTTGGCTGCCACCGGCATTCTTACCCTGCAACTCGCACTTTGGACGGCGCTGGTAGGCACTGCGGTGCTTCCACTCCTCAACCGCGCGCAGGAGATCATTGCCATTACCACTCTGCGACCCGCAGTGATGGCAGACTATCGCGTACAAGACGTGGACGGGGATAAACCGTTGTTGAAGGTGGATGAGGTTAAACGCCTGATGGACGTCGACGCGTTTTTAAAGGTTGACTACGATTGGGTTCCGCGCTTCGTGTTTGCCTACGGATTCAACGGAATGATCGTAATAGCCATGATACTGATTGGAGGTTGCGTCTTTTTTATCAGGACGCGCATGGCTACCCGTGTGAGAGGGGCAAGTGCCGATGTTCTGACCGCTACGGCTCGAAAGCTGCCTAGGATGCTTTTTAGCTGGCCGGTCCTAACCGTGCTGATCGTGCTCACGCTCATCCAATTGACATTCCACATCATGTTTGCGGCGGCGACACAGAAAAATGCCTTCGCGACCGCCGCCTTGAGCTTCCTGGGTTATTTCATTGACGCCGAATCCATTAAATGGCTGAAGCTCGCTTCCGATAGCCAATTTGCCTACTACCTCAACGGCACGATGTTTCTCGCTTGGATCCTCGCCTTCGTCTTCCCATTGCTAATGGGAAAAGGTTTCAACAACGCCGTGCATATCGCTCGGGATCTTATCGACCACCAATTCGGGCCGCATCGTGGGCGGGTACTTGCCCAACGGCGCGACCGTCGCCTGCCTGATTCGGTGCGTTGGCCCAGGCGTGAACGAATCCGCCAGAGGCTACTTCAGCTGCTGGCCGCGCTTGCCAAGCGGGGTGGTTGCGACAAAGTTATTTTCTTAGCTCACAGCCAAGGCTCGGTTGTCATTTACGACTATCTCAAGACGGCCGCTGATTACGCCAATAACGAAGTCAGCGGCACCAAACCCTTCGTCATTACGTGCGGCTCGCCGCTGACCCACCTATATCAACAGTACTTTCGCGAGTACGCCGGCCTTGAGCCCTCACTAGAACGTCTGTCGCGGTGCACCAGCCGTTGGATCAATCTCTATCGCGTCGACGACTACATCGGGTTGTGGGTTGGTGATATCGATGCAGGCATTGTTGAAAACTGCCCTATGGACCCCGGTGGACACCTTGATTACTGGCGGGAGAGGACCCTGGTCAAAGCGATCCTTGGCATCGTTGCCGAGAACTCAACTATGACGCCCGCCGCAGTATGATGGGGTTGATAAGGGTATTGAACGGGACCGCGGTCAGCGGCGCTTAAGTTATGGGGATTGATGCCGGATGCTGCTGCACATCTTGGGGCAGACCCTCACGCATTCGCTCACATGTTCCATTGTATCGTGCCCGGTGTTGGAGCAGCCGGTATACGGCTGCGCAACTCCCACCCACTCCGCTTGCTGCTGCTGCGTACCTCAGTTTCCCGGCGGGCAGCAGAAAAAGCCTCGCGCACGCGCACCGTACGTCATCTGCACGGCTCGTCGAGATCCTCAAGGGTTTGCCTAAACTGTTTGCCGACTACGCGCTGGGCAGATCGTTCATAGGCGGCTTTGATCGCAACGGCAACCACGTGGTAGCCGACCGTCGAGCATCTGGTGGACGTGTCCGCCAGCACCTGGCGGCAGCAGCTGTACCCAAGCATTGCGTGTGTGCGTGGCTCACTCAGCGGGCTGTCCAGCGAGAGTGCCGCCCACATGCCAGGCTGGGTGTTTTGGCGAGACGTCTGCCGTTCTATCGCTTCGCTCTACGATCGTCGCCCGGCCGGCACGCCTAGAATCCCGCACGGCGACAGCGCCAATTAGAAACCCAAATAACATAATGGGCAGGAAAATCCCTGGGTCATACGGATCTTTTTTCAGCGAGCCCGGCAAGTCGATGCTTAGCACCTCGTGCAAACCAATGGCACTGGAATAGGCGACGAAGATCAGAACTGCAAGCGTGGTGCCGTCCCAACATCTTTCCCAGAGGCCCTGTGCCGTTTGTGTTCGAAGCACAGGAGGAGTGAACCAGTGGTCCAAACGTGCCAACCAGCAGATTCCGATGGTCAACAGAAAAGGAATAGCTGCCCAAGGTGCCTGCTGGTAGAGCGGGAGCACCTCGCCGGGCGCCGAGCCAACGCTTTCCGATGCGGTCATCAGCCAGCGCACGGCGTGTGCTGTCTCGAAGAGGGCCATCGAGATCAGGCCCGCTGTGAAATAGGCACCCCATGGCGTGTGCGGTGCATGCACATGACGCTTGTTGGAACCAAACGCAGCTCCGATCAACGTGGCGAGCGCCATGGTGACCGAGAAGATACCGAGACCGAGAATGAGGCCAGTGCGATTGACCCCCGGGACGTGCTTCAGCTGCTGATACCGGAGCATATAGAAAATTGCAAAACCACCTATGCTAATGATGAGAAATAACCAGAGGATCCGGTCGAAGCTCACCGGCTCGATCCGGCCAAGGCCGTGGAACCCAACCTTTTTCAGCTCGCGCAGGCGTTCGGGTGCTAGGTCGCCAGCATAAACGATAGACAATGCTGTCAGCTCGGCGGCCTGTCGCAACAGGATTTGGTACTCGACCTGGAAGTAGCCATCAATCTGCGACAGGAAACCCTGTAGCTCGCTGGAGCTCAAGTGCACACGGTTGCTATCGTGCGGTGAAACTTCGCCACCTAGAAGCGACTTAAGTTGTGCCTCTACGCCAGCAACAGAGCGTCGGTCCGAGTGTGAAGCAGCTGCGAGCAGTGTCGACAGCTGGTTGAGAATCTCGACAGTGCCTTTGCCGATCGAGACGTGATTTAGCAGCCGCAGGATATCGGTTGCCAACCGAGTCTTGCGTGCGTGCGCCTTTTCAACCTCCTCTAGCAATTCCATCTGCACGTCGCTCAAGACTCGCCGATTGTCTTTGTTCCATTCGCGCAGACAGCGCAGCATGGTCGTCAATTTTCTCCACGTAACGACACTCGGTAGGTCAATACCGCGCGAGTTGGAATCGGTAACAAATATGTTGTGCCGAGCAAGCTCATCCAGATTCTTCTGATGCTCCACTTCCGACGGCGTGAAGACGCACGTTTGAAAGTGAGCGATCAGCGTTTTGGCATCACCATGCAAGTGCCGCACGCTGTGAATCCAAATGATGAAAGCTCGCTCAGCCTCGCGCAGGGGTGCGAGGGAATGCAGGCCAACAAGTGCCATGACCGCGAGCAACGGGCCCTGCTTCTCTAGACTCCGGAAAGCACTTTCGATCTGATCTGGTAGAACATTCAATGCATTCATCACAAACGGCCTGGCGAACACGAAGACCGCAACAAGGCCCAAATAGATCAACGCGTATAAAAGTACGATGATGAAGCGTGCCGTTAGATTGGGTGGGAGGCGTCGGTTGTCCGAGTCGCGGATTGTCGTTGGCCGCGCCAAAGCCCATACGGCAACGACCGCAGTAAAAACGAGCAGCGCCTCTTTGTTGAATTGACCCTGCAGCAACAATGCAGCATTCACGCTCTGCATGACCGCACCCCCACCACACAGCTAAGCTTGAGCATGAGCTTTTTTTATCGGGGCAGCAAGAGATACCGAAGGAAGAGCCGACCTAAAGTCCCCTGCGGGCAAGACGGGTAGGCCACCTCGGTCGCGAGCTTATATTTACAGTAGCCTCCGCGGGCAGAGATAAGTGGCGGAAAACAACGGATGAATCGCCTCGCACCTTTTTCTGCGCCCAAGCTCGACGCCTAGCGAACCGGTAGGCGGCAAAGAAAGTAACCGCTCGCAAAGAGACCTCCGCAACCTGAACCTGTCCGTAGCAGTGTCAACGGGATGGCACGAACAACCTCGCGGAGCCGCTCAACCTGTCTGGGACTCCTGCAGGTTAATCTGGCAACAGATAATCATGCAGTCACCTTCGAGACAGCACAGCATCGTAAAAGCGATGACTGCACACGGCTCGAAACGATTGCCGGCATCGGTGTTCTCGGTGCGAGCGTCATTGTCGCTGCGCGTCCGGATGCGTCGATGTTCAGGGCTCGACGTGAGTTCGCCGCCTGGATCGGGATGGTCTCGCGCGAAGAGTTTATAGCGGCAAGCAGCCTCTGAACCCAATCAGTAAGCAAGGTGACCGGCGCCTCCTGGTCGCATGCGCGTGTCTTGAAGTAGGCACGCGCCCATCCCGAAAAGTAACCCTGGCTGACACAACGGAGCGCATCTGGGCGGTATTGACCAACGAACAGACCTGCTCGCGTGACCGATCACTGCGACACCAGCATCTTACTGATCAGCGTGGCATGCCGTCCCTTGACCTCGACGTCAAGCTCGGCTGTTGGTCGTGCACGATCACGGGAAGATAGTGGTTCACCGGGTGGCCGATGCGGGCACTGCTGCGCTGCCCGTGCGCTTCGCGCACGCGCATTCCGCGCCGTTGTCCAGAAGGGGGCATTTAGCGTTCCAATCCCGGTCGCGGCTCCGCCGCTCCTCTAGCGTAGTCGGTTTCACCGCGTCGGACGTGGCTTCAGGTTGACCGGCTTTTAGCTTTGCTTACCGAGCCCATCAACGAGTGTAGTCGGCCACGCGCAACGCTTGGGCACGCTCCAGTGCAGCTTCTCTGTTTCCTTCTAGTGACTCGACAACACAAAAAAAGGACGTGAACCGCACGCGTGCGCTTGCCAGTGCGGGGCGATAGTGCGTCAATAGATGAGGGTTTCGCGAGGGGGTTGCGCGATGGCTGAACGGATGTTTTCGATTGTGCCAGCCGCGATGCTGCTGATCGCGCCAGCGCCCTGGCCTTACGTCTACTACGTATTGTTGCGCTGGGTCATACTCATCTGCGTTGGAACGATCGCCTATGAGAGCTTTCGGCGCCGCGGTTGGCACGGGTGGACCGTTGCGTTGATTGTATTCGTTGTCATCTTCAATCCTATTGTGCCATTTCACTTTGACCGCGCAATTTGGTCCGTGCTCAACGTCGCAGGTGCTGCCTTGCTGATCGCGCATCTATGCCTCGAGCGAGGATGGCGAACGCTAAAATGAAGCGAGCAGCCACGCTCAGAAAGTAGCTGATGCAGGTCTTGCAGCTGGCTTCGCTCAATCCAATGTGCGGCGCGTGTCGTTCAGCAATTCCATTTGTTTGCTGACGCAGCCGTCAGCGGCAGCGGTCAATCAGCGGTCGTCCATCCCATCCGTCGGCGAGGTCTGTTTGACCCACCCGCGACCCGCGATGTCTGTGGAGCTGAACCAAGCAACCGAGGGCGCCGTTGATTTAGAGCAAAGGTTTTTGGCGAGTGTTCAGCGCCTAAACCAAGGTATAGGCCCACCTATCCCATTTCGCCAGCGAGGGTAAACGCACGCGCGATCGACGTTGCCTTCACGGCGATTGATAGTCGATGGCCTCGTGCCTCGTGGATGGAGGATCGCATGCGGACCAATCGGCTTGCGAAAGGCGCTTCTTGGCCGGGCGGGGGCCATAGCAGAATGCCTCGCTACTTTTTTCACGTGAGACGCGGCCGTGTGACCGTGCTAGATCGAGAGGGCATCGAACTGGCCGGTATCGAAGCAGCAAGAAATGAAGCTGCGCGACGGGGGCGAGAGTTAGCTGAGCAAGACGCATTGCAAGGCGGCATTTCGAGTCGCAGCGCGGCGATCGTCGTCACCAACGGCGAATGGCTGCCAATATTTGAAGTGCCGATGGAGAGAACGAAGCGTAGGCTTTGAGTGGCAACTTTCCCTCGGCCGTGGGCCCCACCCTGAGCGGCCAAAGAGGGCTGGCGGGAGCGGGGTGCATTGCGACTAACACCACGCTCTCGCCTCAAGGCCGTTACCATGCCTAGAGTAGCTTGGCCGCAATTCTTTCGCGGTCGCGCCTAGAGACCGGCAAAGGCACGAAGGTGACATCGGAACGCTAAAAGCGAAGGGCGCCCGTCACGCGAGCGCCCTTGCTGGGATGTGCGCTGCCCAGAGCGGTGCAGATTTGGGTGCGCATTTGCCTCCCGGGACAGCTTGCCAGATTGGAATGGCGATACGCCATGTCAGTCGACGGACGAATTGATTTTGAGATAACGCTGTGGCTGGCAAGCAACCTAATAGGGGGATCGGTCCCAGCGAGCAGGCTGGGACCGACCGTCCCCCCGAATGGCTGCAATTTCAGTTAGCGCAAGCAGCCGTGATCATCGTGGCATAGCTCCAACACAGTGTCGCGTTGATTGATGACATTGCAGCCGAGACAGAGACGGAGTGTCGCTAGGCTGCCACTCCCCACTTTTGGGGGGCATCTCCTTGTCTTTAAAGATCGTAGAGCCCCGGATTTGTTGGTCAACTATGTCAGTATGCAAATTGGTTTTCCATCCGGCATCGCCAACAAGCGACCCCTTTTAGATCAAGCAAGGCCATGACAAGTCCTGGCACACGGAAGAGACACGTCAATATCAACACGGGGCGAAGTAATCAGACGCTCTATTCACTTAGTGCAGGCGTCGCTTTTTTGACCGTGTCGGAAGCTGGCGCCCAAGCTTGCCTCCAATCAAACAATTGCGCAGACCGAGGAGTACGCGGGTAATCCTGATACCGGCAGAATGGCCGCTCGAGTACACCTAACGTGCGGAGGTGGGCAATGATGCTTCTTGTGAAGAAGGCAGGAGGTATCGGGCTTCTCCTGTTAGGTGGTTTGTTAGCTGCCCATGGAGGACAGGCGGCGTGCTCCTAGCTGCTAAGATTGTGCGCCGAAACAGCATTCCATTGGGTCGGCGAATGATTGGCGTGGTTGAAGGAACTCCTGACCGCGAGTGCGTTGGCAACGGCCCGATCGCAAGCAAGGTGAGGTCGGGCGAGCAGTCGGCTGGAGACCAGAAGATGAAGGTGGCAACGACACCCGACAGGGCGAGCGGAAAGACCGGACAGTCTGCCGGCGATCGGCGCCGTCGATCGATGCCTATGGTGATACAAGGCAGCGGCTCGCTAGGATAATCAACGCCGCTAAGGCGAGGTTACCAGCACAGCTCAAACTATCGCCAAGCTCTGGCCTCTTCGCCATTATTCAAGCGGCGGAACGGGAAACGAGCGGATGCGTTGCTAACGTAAACTCTGATAAGATGATAACCAATGGCAACATCCTCTTCGCCCCATGCTCCGACCTCTCTTACCGAAAAGATTGCCGAGAAAGTCGGCGATGCAACCGAGGCCGCACTCAACCAAGTACGAAGTGCGGCAAGCAGCGCAGCCGAGCTTCGTGATCGTGGCGGCGCCGCCGAGCCCACGCGGGAGGGCGTCGGCACCTTGAAGTTGTCGTTTAGTAGGTTGCTACAAGATCGGCCGCGGGTGGTACTGGCCGGTGCCGCCATCCTCGGTTTTGTCGTCGGCGCGCTTTGGAAGCTCGCCCGATAATCTGATAAATAAGTCCTGTCGGAGTGTTTCGCACGCTTTATCTCGACCATCTGCGTCGTCAACAAGGTCTCCTGTGTGAGGTCGCAGGTTGGGGTCCCGTCCGGACTCCATTCACGCGTGCACTGACGGGCGAGTCCTTTATGCTCCTCAGTCACGCTGCCAATAAGCCTGCTGCAGCACCAGTTCTTCTCGTCCCTGCGCCGATCAAACGCAGCTACATTTTCGATTTGCTGCCGACCGCAAGCGTCGTTCAGCGCTGCATTGCAGCTGGATTGCAGCCATATCTTATAGAGTGGCGGGATCCGGCGGAGCGGAGTTGGGGACTTGCTGACTATGCGGACGCTTCCCTATTGGCATGCGTCGAGGAGATCCTTCGTCGATCTCAGCAGAAGCCCGTCGTTGTCGGGCACTCTCTCGGCGGGACCTTCGCAGCGTTGTTCGCGGCTCGCCATGCCGAATGCGTCGCTGGATTAGTACTTATCGAAGCCCCACTTCGTTTTGGCGACCAGGCAGGAGCCTTCGCGCCAGCGGTGGCCTCAGCGCCGCATAGCTCGTTAATTGCTGGGCCCATTGGTGCGGCCCCCGGAACACTTCTTGATGTCGTAAGCGTCACGGCAGCACCCGAAGAATTTCTATGGGGCCGTAGCATGGACGCGTTGGCTGTCATTGGCGGCACAGAACCCATGATGCTGCATCGGGCCGTCCTCCGCTGGACGCTCGACGAGCTTGCATTGCCCGCCAAGCTATTCACCGAGGTTGTCGAGTTTCTCTATCGCCACGACAGATTCGCGAAGGGGACATTAATGCTCGGTGGACGGCCCGTCGATCCTACTGGCTTAACTGGGACGCGTATCATTGCTGTAGTGGACCCGCAGAGCCAAGTTGTCCCGCTCGTTTCTGCCTTGGATCCTATCCAACCTTCGCTCGTGCTTTACTATCAGCGAGAAGCCGGCGTGGCGTTACACCACGTTGGCCCACTCGTCGGCTCGAGTGCCCATAAGGAGCTATGGCCGGTCATCGCGCAGCAAATCAAGGTCTGGATGGCGTCATAAAGCGCCATAAATCCGGCAAAGCAATTACCTTCACGCGGGCGCTTGGTGCCATGAACGAGCCCATGCGGAGTGCAAGTGTTAGAAGACGAATTTCTTATCGTAGCGCGGCGACCGAGCGAATAGCGGTTCGTTGGAAATTGATGCAACCCTGGCATTCAATCTCGCTGGCCGAATGTGCAATACGACACGCAGCGTGTCGGAATCGACCCTAAGTCAATTTCCATTATGGTCACGCTCAGGCGTAGCGACTGAAGCTTCCGCCAATCAAGCTCAAGGCGCGATCTCAGACGGCTGTCCGGATGGCTACTTTGTCGGCGCGTTCTTTTTTGGCACGCTGGCAAATGGCCAATCAGCCCAGAAATTTGACGTCTCTGGTAACGAGTTGGCGATCAAGGTAAGCGAGCGTTCCATACATCACCACGCTACACGGCACCCAGTGCGCGTTGATCCACATCCGAGCGCGCGCGGACACGTTGCGAGCGGCGCACCGCTCGCGCCACATCGTTCCCGAACTCCGACGGACATATGAGCCCGCTACGCTCAAGCCAAGGGCTCCCAGGCAGCTCTCGAAAAATTCGCCAAGAGCCAATACTGGCGCGACCGCCCGATAGGAAGTCTACGGAACGGGCGCGGGCAGGCTGAGTTATCTAGCTACTTGTGGCAACAAAAAAAGGAGTTTGCCATGCTAAAGTACGGCCTCCCGATCGTGTTGGTGATCGGCTTCACCGTTCCAGCCTTTGCGGCGGAATACTACATCGTTCGAGGACCAGACAAGAAGTGCAAGGTTGTCGAAACACGGCCAACTGACAAGACCATTACGGTCGTCGGTGACAAGGCGTTTGTAACGCGCGAAGAGGCCGACAGACAGCTCACAGTCGTGTGCAAAGAGAAGTGAGCAAAAGACGCGGTGTAGGAAAGGGCGGCGGCACCTGCGGCGTCGCCTTTCCCTGAGCAGTTCGCGTAAGCTACCTCAAGTCTGTTCCGGCCCTCACGCAAGGGCCGGTTTTGCGCCCGGCAGCCGTCGCGCGGCTTCCCACGCCCTCGACCAGCAGCGGGTCATATGACACCTGCCCGGCGAAGCCCTCCGCGCGTAGCGCGTACGAATGCTATCTTCCCCCGCGCCTATAGGACCAGCCGAAGCGACAGGTCGGCGCTTTAGCGGGACATCGATGCCAGCTTTGGCCGCACGCTGCGCGATATCATTCGACGGGCGACCCTGCGAGAGGTACAGAGCACGCTGGGCCACGACAACATCGCAAGCACGAGCGGAAATCTGCATGCGCGACACCTCAGTTCGAGCGGGCTGGAGCTCGATCCTGGGCGTGTTTCTTCGCTGAAGGGCAACCAGATGACAAGCGATAATACAGACCTACAGCAATCCGCTCAGCCTATTACGACGTCGGACGCACCCAGCCCGCCGACTAGGCCCTGTACTCAATTTTTTCTAGCCACGAGACTCGAACAGTGATTCAAGCTGACAAACATCGGAGCTTGGATCATGCGCTACGATCTCACAGACTTCGAGTGGAGCGTCATCGAGCCTCTATTGCCGAAGGACCGGCGCGGCGTGAAGCCCAGGAGCAATCGGCGTATTCTCAACGGTATTTTCTGGGTTTTGCGCGCCGGCGCACCCTGGCGCGATCTTCCCGAACGATACGGGCCCTATACCACGGCCTACAATCGCTTCAATCGGTGGCGCAAGGCCGGCATCTGGGACGGCATGATGGACGCCATCGTCAAAGCCCACGACGGGAAGGTGCAGATGATCGACAGTTCGATCGTTCGCGTGCATCAGCATGCCTCTGGTCCCAAAAAAAGAGTGGAGATCGTTGTGTGGGCCGAAGCCGAGGCGGCATCACCACGAAAATCCACGCGCGGGTCGACGCCAAAGGCCGTCCGGTCTGCCTTCTGATCTCGCCGGGCGAGGCGCATGATGCCGCTTGCGCCGAAGTCCTGCTCGACGGGCTCGAGAATGGTGCCATCGTCATTGCCGACAAGGCTTATGACGCCGACAACATCCGCGCGCATATCCGTCACCAAGGCGCGGTTCCCAACATCCCGAACCGATCCAATCGCAAAACCAAGTACCGGTGGACCAAGGCCCTTTATCGCGAACGCAATCGCGTCGAGCGCTTCTTCAACAGATTGAAGCAGTTTCGCCGCATCGCGACGCGCTACGACAAACTTGGTGCCAACTTCTTTGCTTTCGTCAAGCTCGCCTCCATGCGAATTTGGCTGCGATCAATTGAGTCCACGCCCTAGTCTCGCGACGCTCGTTTTGGCGAGACGGCGGTAGCACGCTGGCCAAGTCATCACGCTGGGGCGTTTCAGTAAGCTCCCCCTGTCGGAGATTATCCCTCGCACTTCGAGGTCTCAGATTATGGATCGACTTCGCTACTGGTACGAGGGCGACTCTCCAGCAGCTCACCGGTTCCGTTACGGTCTTCTCGCGTTCGACATCGTCACCATCATATTCGTGGTTGTCTCCTCGTTTTTCCAGGAGACTCGCTGGACCGAGGGGTTGGATCTAGTTTTTGGCCTAATCATCTTAGCCGATTTCTCCGTGCGGCTCGCCATCACCCGGCAGCGATGGCGCGATCTTGTGCACCCAGCCACTTGGGCCGACGTCGTGGCCATTCTTTCGTTTCTGGCGCCACTTGCCGGTGAAGCGGGCGGGTTCCTGCGCGTCATGCGCACCCTTCGTCTTCTGCACACCTTTCAGATGCTATCACGCCTGCGTGCAGACAGCGTTTGGTTCCGCCAGAACGAGGAGCTGATCATCGCCGTTGTGCACCTTGTCGTATTCATGTTCGTCATGACCGGACTCGTCTACGAGACCCAACACTGGACCAATCCTGAGATCGGGAACTATATCGATGCGCTATATTTCACGGTCACGGCGCTCACCACCACGGGCTTTGGGGACATCACGCTCAAGGGATCCATTGGGCGACTGATCTCGGTCACCATTATGATCTTTGGAGTAACGCTGTTTCTTCGCCTGCTCCGCTCATTGTTGCAGCCTTACAAGGTGCGCTTTCCCTGTCCCGTCTGCGGTCTTCAGAGGCACGAGGTCGACGCCGTACACTGCAAGGCGTGCGGTAGGGTGTTAAACATTCCCGATGAGGGAACGATGGCGTGATTTCTTATGGCACCGAAGGAGGACATGAGCCGCCAAGCCGGCAAGCCCCAGGTCGTTCCCAACTGCAAGAACAGACCGTTGCAGAGCCGGCGCCAATGCAACTTGAGGGAGCCTACTCGAATAGGCCACGCGACGAGGGCGCTAGGTCAATTTGGAGATTTCTGGGCCATGTTTCCCCGCAGTATGCGCGCACACGCGTGACGCGGTCCGGATCGCCACCAGATCAGCCATGGGGAATCCCGGACTGCAAAGTTGCAAGCGCTTCCCCGGGTCGGAGTTGATCCGTTGATCCGACAACAGCATCGCCGTAGCCCGAGTATTCCTGGCCGAGCGTTATGACCTGTTCCCGGCTACGCACGCGACCCTGTTGGTTTCGAGTTCCGGCAAATTTTAGGGACTGTTTCTCAATATCTTGGGCAAGCCGGTGCCTACTGCGATGCGATTTTTGGGAGATAGTTTGACATACGACGCTCGGATTATCGCGCCGTTGAGATGGAAGGCCGTATCTCGACCCACCGAAAAAGGGCCTCCGCTCGGGAGGAACGGAGGCCTCAGGGATCGGGTTGACTCGGTCCTCTGAGGGGAAGTACCGAGCCCTTTTTTGTCAGAGCCCTACGACTCTGTACATTGAATGTTACGCTGATTCGGCGCGCTCGGCTTGCTGGTACGACAATGTCACCAGAAAGCACGTCTTTGCTTCATCCGTGAGCGGACGGCACATCGGATGCGCTTCACCTCGGCCGCGCTTAAAGAGTGGATGTCCGATCTGCCACGAGAGCGAGACCCGACCACAGCCCCCTGCTCAGCCGCCGGCAAGAGCGCCGACGATTAGGAACGGCTGCGCGCCGTTCGCGACCGCGTCCGGGAGCGGCGCGTCCGGGGATTCGTGCGAGAGGTCCCGCTCGCAGGCGAAAAACCTCAGGAACGGACGGCGCCGTTGCGTGGAATAATCCCGAATGGCTCCTTGCAGAACAGGATAGCTCCTCTCAAGCGCGTCGAGTACGGTTCGCTGCGTCACCGCGCCGTCGACTTCGAGCTCGACCTCGCCGTTGACGTTGGCGTGCATCTTGAGGTGTGCGGGCAGGACAACGCGGATCATTTGAGTGTCTGAGCCTCTACCGAAAGGACGGGCGGAAGATCGCGGACGATCGCGCTCCAAGTGTCACCGCCATCCGCGGACGCATAGACCTGACCGCCCGTCGTCCCGAAGTAGATGCCACACGAGTCGAGCGAGTCTACGGCCATGGCGTCGCGCAGGACGTTGACGTAGCAGTTCGCCTGCGGCAGCCCTTTGGTCAGTGGCTCCCACTCGTTACCGCCCGTGCGGCTGCGCCAGACGCGGAGCTGACCGTCGGGAGGAAAGTGCTCCGAATCGCTCTTGATCGGGACGACATAGATGGTGTCGGGCTCGTGCGCGTGGACATCGATCACGAACCCAAAATCGGTCGGCAGATTTCCGCTCACTTCGTGCCAGGAGTCGCCGGCGTCGTTGCTCCGCATGACGTCCCAGTGCTTCTGCATGAATAGTACGTTGGGGCGGGAGGGGTGCAAGGCCAGGCGGTGAACGCAATGGCCGACGTCGGCCGTGGGGTCCGGGATGTACTCAGACTTGAGTCCCTTGTTGATCGGCCGCCACGTCTCGCCGCCATTATCGGTGCGAAATGCTCCGGCGGCCGAAATGGCGATGAACATGCGTTTTGGATCGAGCGGATCGAGCAGGATGGTATGCAGGCACATGCCGCCTGCACCAGGTTGCCACTGGGGGCCGGACCCGTGGCCGCGAAGCCCAGAGAGCTCCTGCCACGACTTGCCGCCGTTGGTGGTGTGGAACAAAGCCGCGTCCTCGACGCCGGCGTAGACGGCGTCATAGTCGGTCAACGACGGCTCAAGGTGCCAGACGCGCTTGAACTCCCAGGGATGGGGCGTGCCGTCGTACCATTGGTGAGTGCCGGGGACTCCGTCGTAGGCAAAGTTATTGCCGACTGGCTCCCAGGATTCGCCGCCGTCGCTCGAGCGTTGGATCTGCTGGCCGAACCAGCTGCTCGACTGCGAGACGTAGATTCGGTCGGGCGCAACGGGGGAACCCTTGATATGATAGATTTCCCAGCCGGCAAAGTAGGGACCACCAATATCCCATTGCTTGCGTGCCCCGTCAGACTCGAGGATGAACGCACCCTTCCGAGTTCCTACCAAAATCCTCACTCCGCTCATAATTCCCTCGCTCGTTTGCCACCCGGTATATGGTAGGGGGTCGCAGCGCTTTAAGGAACTGCGGCTCCCCCGAACTAGGACGCATGTGGACGCCCCATTCCGACAGAACTCCTCGAAGAATTTTTAAGCCAGCCCAGAACCACACCACCGTGCGAACAGCGCGGCCGACGCCCGAATGCTCACCCGGGTACCGTGACGCACACGGTGGCGGCTTTTGTGCACCACGAGAAAGTCGAAGGGGACCTTGCCGAGGCTTTCGACGTGGCACCAGGGCCGACTCGGCTGGCCGCGACGCCTAAGCCTGTCTTCGCCTACGGGCAGTGGCAGGGAAATCAATCGAGTAATTCGGAAGATAGTCCTGTTCCGTCATCATTGCGGGAGTGCCAGCGTCGAAAGAAATGGCCCTGAAACCCCTCGTGCGCTTAGCAACTTAAGTCGACATCGGCGCATCACGCTTGTCTCTCAAACATGACGACAGATCATGCAGACGATTAATGTATCCTTTGCTGGCCGGATGGTCGCGCGACCCAAAGCGTTGCCCCTCGGTGCCACGTTGTCGATGCGCACGGCGACCTGGTGCGTAGCTTGCTATCAATCGCCAGATTGAATAACGCGACGTAGCGCTTGCACCTTTCGATCTACGTGCATCAGATTCTGACGTTTGTCACACTTCATGCGTTCATAGCGCGAAGGCGCCGGGTTGTCTCCTCGGCGAGCGAATGGACGAAATCTGCGGCCGTTGTATCTCTCGCCAGCGCGGCGGACTGACCCGCGAACAAGGCGGTGAGCTCTCTGTCTCCTGTCGCGGCCAGCGGCGCGGTGAGGCTCAACTGAGCCGGAAAAGCAACGGGCTTCAGACCGGAACTGATGAGATCGTCAGTAAGTTTGTTCCTAATGTAGCGGGCTGGTCTACCGGTGATTGTGTCCGTTACGGTAGTGCAGGCATCGGTGGCCTCACGCAGGGCAGCGCGATGGGCGTCGAGCACATTAGCTTCCTCGCAGCGAAGGAAGGCAGTGCCCAGTTGCACGGCGCTCGCGCCCAGCACAAATGCAGCTGCCACGGTGCGTCCATCCGCAATTCCACCCGCCGCAATCACCGGCACACGTACGGCATCAACCACCTGGGGAAGAAGGGCAAACAAGCCGGGCTGCATGCTCATTTCGACTCCCGTAAATGTGCCGCGATGGCCGCCGGCCTCGGTACCCTGGGCGATGACGGCGTCGACCCCGCGCCGTTCGAGCATCTTGGCCTCTCCGACCGTCGTAGCGCTGGAGATGACAAAGATCCCCGCACCCTTGATGGCGTCCACGACCTCTTGCTTGGGGAGGCCAAAATGAAAGCTCACCATCTGCGGCTTCGTCCGCAACAGCAAAGCCAAATGCTCAAGGCTGACATCACTGGCCGCACCCTCCGGCCTAGGCACTGCTCCAAGGCCCTTTGAATCATAGTGGGCCTGCAGTCGCTTGCGCATGGGATCGACGACATCAGCCGTGATCTCCGGCTCCGGCCACAGGGGGTAGTTTACATTTAGGCTGCCGCCGCTTTGCTGGCGGAAGCCGGCGATACGTCTCTCGGCGTCTTCCGCCGAGAATCCCCACATGCCAATGCCCCCGAGCCCGCCAGCGTTGCTGACCGCGGCGGCCAGCGCCGGCGTGCTCAGCCATCCCATGGGCGCCTGCAGTATAGGCCAGCGGATCTTGAGTCTCTCCGTCAAGGGGTTCTGGGGCCACATGCATGTCTCCGTGCCGTTCTATTCGCGAGGCTAACCCAGGGCGACCTGTGGCTCAACCTAACTCGCCCCAGATGTACGGAGTTCGTGCGGACCTAACGTGCCTGAGCCTTCTCAATCCAGTCAGCTCTATGTCTGAAGCGAAGGGCGTGCGGCACATGCGGCCAGCTCCTCGCCCCTGCTTAAGACGCCCGCACGCGCGTCGATGAGCACGGGCGACCGCTCCGCGGTCCTCCGTCTTCAAGCTGACGATCAGAGCCGTGGGCTTGGCCTCCGGGTTAAGACACCACTCCGCAACGCAGTAGTTCCGCGCCGGATTTCAGCCAGGCAAAAAAAGGGCGCCTGTCCTGAGGCGCCCGACGTCAGCTCCGTGGTGTATGGGGTCTGCGAAGAGCTGATTGGTGGTACAACGATGGCGCTGATTCATTATTCCCAGTCGCTGGTCTCAATGAACAAAGGTTTCACGCGGCAGGGACAGTTGCTCAGAGAAACGTCGTTGCGCTTCCAGGCCCGGAGCTGACGTGCGCAGGGTTCGTGAGCCTAATACGGCGTAGCCGTCACCCACCGTCGCGCCGTCCCCACGGCAGAGCAGCGCCGAGGCATGTTGATTACGACTAAGCCCCCGCGCAAAGGCGATCAGCGCGGCGGTCATTATGCTCATTAAATACTCTTTTTATTGTTCGGCCGCCGTCTTCCGCCAACGCCGGGCGTGCTCTGCTAGGCGTCGGTAGGTTTCGGCGAGCCTCAACATTTGCAAGCGGGTATCGGCATGATGCATCTTCTCGCCGATCAGTTGCGCTTCTTCCGCGCGGTCGAGCAGGCGGGCGGCCTCGTTATGCACAGATGAGCGTTGGTTCTCCACAGCCCCGCAACGTACGATTTCGTACCAGGTTCCACGAGCCGCAAAATTTTTATGCTGCTGGACGCGAAGCGGCGACGGCAGGTCGGCGCGGCAGACTGTAAGGAACCTTACGCTCGAAGCCGAGTTCCGTGGCTAGTCCTCACCGCTATTAGGTCCGCACATGCGCGAGCTCGAAGACGAATTTGCGCTCATAGAATTTCGAGCAGAGCAGCTTCGCATTCATCTAAGCCAGCTTCCGCCCGGGTCTGCGGAAGCTGTTGCGGCGCGTGCTTGCTTGGACACGCTGCGCCACAGGCTTGAGTTCGTAAAAGCCGAACGCGATCGGTTGGTCAAGGAACTGTGGCAGGCGGCCTAGCGCAGACGGACACACCGCGCCACCCCGCAGGAAATTGGCGCGCCAGAAGCCCACAGCCGATCTTGACGGGTTTCAAGCCGGCGGTACCACAGGTGGCGCAGGTTCAGCGCGGGCCCTCTCGCCAAGGCGTCGGCGACGGGGGCGCCGTCGGGACTACTCGGCCGCCATCGCCGTTCGGCGGCAGAAACAAGACGCCTTGATCGGCACTTCCGCGCGCGCCGTCGCCAAGTCTAGCCGCTGCTTGATCAGGGCCGCTTCGACCTTCTCGCCGCGACGGGCCAAGCTTTCGTGCAGCCCGTGCAGCGACCAGAGATTGTCAGGGTGCTGGCAGGCGCGGCTAAGTTTGCCGTCGAGCCCGAGATCGGATCGGTAGACCGCCTCGGCTTCCGCGATGTGGCCCTGCTCTAACAGAAGTGCCCCAAGTGCGTGACGGGTCGGCTGCATCCAGCCCCAGGGCTCGTCATAAGGCAACGCGTCGTCGAGAGCGACCGACTTACGCAGGTGCGCGAAGGCCGCCCCATAGTTGCCCTTGCGGTATTCCAATTCACCGTTGAGCATCTGCTCGGCTATGCCTAACAAATCGACGACAGTGTTGTTGTGCACGCGCCGGCTCTCCGGCACGCGCGTCTTCGCTGCCATGAAAAGTGTCTTCTCGGTCTCTGCCCCGGCGATGTTACCGAGCGCCGAATGCGCCACGGCTTTGGCGTAATGCATCATGGCGACGTTAGAGCAATACAATTTCTGATCCTGGGGTAGCTTCTGAGCGATGATCTCGCGCCACTTGCCGAAGCGCACGAGCACGTGCTGTTTCATGGTCAGATAGCCTTCGAGGAAGTCCACCATCGGTGGCGATTCAATGCGCAGCACCGCCTCGGGCACGGTAGCAATCAGCTCCTCGGCCGCCGCGATCGCGTGCGTGTATTGGCCGAGAAACATCGAGCCGTAGATGGCGAAATGGAAGTTGTGAATGACGTAGATCAGGTAGACACCCGGATCACTCGAATAGGCGAGGAACTTGCGGTCCCGCGCGAGTGCTGTTTGATTGTAGACAAGCACGTCGCGATAGTGTCCGCACAGTACATCGATATGGGTCGGCATATGGATGAGGTGTCCCGAGTCGGGCACGATCTCGCGCAACCGATCCCCGGCGCGCAGCGCCAGATGCGGGAAGGGCGACATCTCCATCAGATGGACATAGAGGTGCAACAGACCCGGATGGTTCCACGCGGCCGGAACGTCGTTGAGCGCACCCTCCAGGAGGGCTCTACACTCGTCGGTTCCCGCTCCCTCCGCGATCTTGCCAGACCGGAGGTCCCACATCAGCCACGGCGTCTCGTTCATGATCGCTTCGGCAAAGATCGCGCGCACGTCGAGGTCGTCGGAGTAGGTCTCAAAGACCTTGCGCATCTCTCGCGTGTAGGCCTTGTCCCATAGCGCCATATCTTCGATTGCCTCGCGCTGGGGATAGCGCGCGGGGAGGGCATGAATCATTGCCTGCTCGACTGGGCTCGCCGTGCCAGCGTGTTCCAGCGCACTCAGCATGGCGTCGTAGGATGCGGACAGTGCCAGCTGCCGGCCATGCGGGTCGTAGCGATGCCAGGGCAGATTATAGTTCGGGCCCGAGGCGTAGCTGATGCCCCAGTGCGCCATGGCGCAGACCGGATCGTGCTTCAGCGCCTTTTGGAAGCACTTGATTGCCTCGCCGTGATTGAAGCCGAAGATCCAGTTGAGGCCGCGATCGAACCACAGCTGGGCGTCAGACGATGACGTGGTGACACTTCGGCTGTACGGCCCGAGGTCGAAATAGGTCATGTCATTCCCCTCAAGGATCATTCCTAGTCTGAGTATATGGCCATAAGCCTCCTGACCAGGCAATCCGTGGATGTCCTGTGACTCAATCGGTGTTCCTGGTGGCCCGTTGCTCGACCGTTGGCGCATCATATCCATATTGTCTGCAGCCAGACATGCAACATAGGCTCTGATGCCTGGAGCAGCACGAGAGCAAGGGCTTTAGCCGGCGCTTTTGCGGCAGGGAAAAACCCACGTATGGCTGCAAGCACATGGCGCAACTCGTTCCGGCCAAGCCCCGATCGTCCTACCCAATGGAGGAGAGAGAAACCGACACTTCGCCCGTAGAGACACCAGCGCGGCACCTATGAAATCGTTGCCGGTGAACGGCGTTGGCGCGCTGCTAGCGCGAAGTTGCGCGCCCTGTGCCAGGCACTGATCGACAACCACAAGGCGAACCGGGTTACAAGCTACTCAAGCGAAGCATTGAACGCTTGCCACCGCCGATGCGGTGACAGTTGCCGTGCCGGTAGAGTGACCTCCTAGCTCGTCTTGGTGAGAGGCGCGACGAGCACATGGCTCAGGATCCGTTTGAGCCAAACCAATGCTTCGCGCCATTATTGCGACGTAACTTCGCTCTACTTGGTAAATGATCGCGTCACCTTCGTGAAACCGGAGGCCGCAGAGGATATCCGCGATTGCGACAGCCAGCTACACCTTGATAGTCTGGGCTCGTTGCCTGGCGCGGTAGGCACAGTCTGGACTTGATGCGGGCAGCTCAAAAGGAAATAGTGGCGCCGATGCGACAGATCACGTCTCGTTTATGCTGAGGGAGCCAATGCGCCGATCGGCCTATGCGATGTCTGCTGCCTGCTTTCTATTCGTGCTGCCTGTGAACGCACAGGAGGCCCAGGAGAAGCAACCGCTCACTCCTCGCCGTCCTCTTTTTAGATTAGAAAAGCAGATTACGCCGCCAACAGTCACTGAAGCCCTGAAAAGTCTCGGAGCTATCACGGTCGGCGACGTGCGCAGCATGTCGGACAACGATCTTCGCCAACTAACCGACCTTCTAAAGCAGTGGATCGACATCGCGGCAATCGAGGAGAAGCGTCGCGAAGAGGGACGAAAAGGCAAAGGCAGCAAATCTCCCTAAGCAGCGTGGCATCGCTGGACAGGCTCCTGTTCGACACCATAGTGCACGGACGGCCGGCGCTCGAGTTGCTGGCATCCTCTTGCGGCGCGCAGCGTGTGCTGTTGGGGAGCGACTATCCCTTCGATATGGGGACGCTTGATTGTGTCCGGCAGGTCGAGGCGCTCTCGATTGCGCAAACCGACAAGACAATAATCCTCGGTGGTGCGGCGCGGCTGCTCGCTCTCCCGTAGTCCAATCTCGCTTTGCCTATCTGTAGGCACAGACAGCGAAATCGCGCCCGGCGAAGGGCTGCAGGTGGGCATCGGATTGACCAGGTGCTTTCCGCGTCTACTATGAGACTGGATATAACGCAGCCACCGACGGCTTATCGCGGTACATGCAATCGCGGTCCGGCGCTAGGCACATCGGCCAGGAGGAGACGCATGGACAGACGCAGCTTCCTCATCGGCACTGGGGCATTGGCAGGCGCTGCATGGCCAGAACGTATTGCTGCGCAGGATGTCTATCCATCTCGTCCGGTCACCGTCATCAATCCGTTTCCGCCAGGCGGGGTGAGCGATACCATCACGCGGCCGCTCAACGGTGCGCTCGAGGCGGTCCTCAAACAACAGTTTATTCTCGAAAATAAGCCCGGAGCAGCAGGCGCGGTCGGCGCGCAGTTCGTTGCGACGGCAAAGCCTGACGGCTACACTCTGCTCACGCATCTCGTTTCGATTTCCGGCTTCGCGGCTGTGGACAGGCTATTCGGGCGCGAGCCGAAGTTCACCAATGCCGATTTCATCCCGCTCGCGCGCATTGTCGCGGATCCGATCGTGATGATTATTAACGCCGACCTACCCTATAAGGTGCTGAACGAGCTGATCGAGGACGCCAAGGGCAATCCGAACAAGCTGATCTTCAGCTCATCGGGCCTCTACGGCGCCTCGCACATCCCGACTGCCTTACTAGCCAAGGCCGCCGGCAACGTGCAGATGCGGCACCTGCCCACTACGGGTGGTGGCCCAGCCGTTACGGCAGTGCTCGGCGGCAATGCAAGTTTCTTCATGTCGCCGACGGCCATTGCGATTCCGCACATCAAGAGCGGTAAGGTACGGCCATTGGCCGTATCCAGCGCCGTGCGCGCGAAGTCGCTACCCCAGGTGCCTACATTCAAAGAGCAGGGTTACGATCTCGAATACTATTTTTGGATCGGCCTGTTTGCACCCAAGGGAACACCCGATGCCATCATCTCCAAGCTACGGGGGGCCATCAACACTGCCGCCCACAGCAGTGAGTTCCTAGGCACGCTCGACAAGCTCGGCCAGGAGCTCGCTTACATGGACCAACCAGAATTCGCGAGCTTCTGGGCCGCCGATGCCAAGAAGATGGAAGATGCGATCAACGCGATCGGACGTGTGCAAGGCTGAGCTTGATTTGCCCGCGGATCGTTTCATAACAAGCGTGCTCAACACTTGACGACACCGCTCGCAATTGACCTATCTCCAATTCGTGTCGGTCCAACTGTGCGTCTCGTAGTACCGTCATAGGTCACTGATCAGTCCCGATCGATCGACTGTCCCGCTTGCTCGGTACGTTCGAAGGGAGCGTCTCACCGTCGTGCTCTGGCGGAGCATGGCCCGATCGCGGGTATCGCCGTTCGGCGCCACGCGCGGCGACACCTCACGCCCGCGCACCTTGCTGTCGATCGCCAGTTTAGGGATCCAAAATCCCCCGTGCGCCCTCGATCTTTAGCATGGTCCTGACCGACCCAGCGCGGCTTGGCCGGAGCGCCGCCGACCAGTTTGCCCTGGGGGTGAAGGGGGGGGGTCAGCATCATTTTGACCAGGGGGTGCATAGGCCTTGCGCGCCGGTACCAAACAAGGTTGTGAGCAGGAGCGCTTCAGGTGAGACTTTAGTCGGTAGAGGATAGCGCAAGGCCCTGAATATCATAGGATTGTTGGAACGGCAGAGCACGCCCAAGCGCCGCCCCACTCCAGTCACTACGACCCGTAGCGAAAGGAGCCCCCATGTATCTCACCGGCACCGAGTCACGTCGTCGCCGCGCGGAGGCCGAGCGCGCAAGAGCCAATCGTGCGGAGATCGTCAAAGCCCTGTCGCACGGGCAAATCAGCCGGCGGGATCTCGTGCGCTGGGGCATATTTTGCGCCGGTGGCCTGCTCCTGTGCAAAAACGGCCTCAGTCCGTTCGCGCGCAGCGCGTTCGCCCAGGTCCCCACGGGGGCACCGCGAAGCCCACTTCTTGGCATCAAGAAATTCTCGCAGACGCTACCCCGGCTGCTGTTGCAACAGCCGCTCCCGCTCAGCAAAAGCAACGGCGAGGCCGTCTTTCCAACCCATATGGGCGAGCCCAATGCCAAGCGGTTGTCCTACCACAACGACTTCGACACCTATAAGGGACCTGCACCCAATCCATTTCGCAATCCGCTCACCAATAGAGGCCCGATGGAGGGTCGTCCCCCCGGTGAGTTTTTTGCACATCAGCGCTGGGAGGAATTCTTTCCGAAGGTCGGCTATGTGTTTTCGTGGGCATCCTGCGTCGCCGGGACCCGGTTCCACGCCAATCTTGCCGAGCAGGATACCAATTCGGTTTGGACCTTCGGCCTCGGCAGGTTCACGCAAGGCACAATGTCACCCTACCTGATCAAAGGACGTTACGGCGAACCAATCCTCACCCGGATCTACAACAACACGCCCTTACTTCGAGAGACCAATCGCGGCTTCGGGCGTAACGAAACGCAACTTCATTTCCACAATGCGCATAACGGCGCCGAGAGCGACGGCGCTACAGGAGCGCATCATCTGCCGGGTACCTTCTACGACTATCTCTGGGGCACAACCCTCGCTCGTCGCGACACGATCAATATGGATGCCAAAGACCCTCGTGCATCCGGACCGGACGACAACGGCGGCCTTGTCAAAGTCCCCGGGGATTTTCGTGAGATCCAGGGCACGATGTGGGCACACGATCATCGCTTCTTCTTCACCGCGGAGAATGTCTACAAGGGCAATCTCATGATGGTGAACTATTACAGCGGGCCCGATCGCGGCAATGAGGCGCACACGGACGGCGTGAACCTTCGCCTGCCCAGCGGCAAACTCCTGGGCTACGGCAACCTCGATTTCGACGTCAATCTCATCATCTCCGACGGTGCCACCGACCTCGACGGCCAGTACTTCTTCGACATCTTCAGCACGGATGGATTTCTGGGAGACCTTCCGCTCGTCAACTTCGCCTACGCACCGTTTATGAACGTGCTCCCGCGAAAATATCGATTTCGGATTCTGAACGCCAGCATGTCCCGGTTTTACCAGTTTGCACTGAGCTCGAATGGATCGGCTGTGCCGGTCACCGTCATTGCCAACGACGGTAACTTGCTCGTCAATCCAGTCACCGTGACCGGCCTCGACGTTCAGGGCAATGCGGAGCGCTTCGACATCGTCGTTGATTTCTCTCGGTTCTCAATCGGCTCACGGCTCCAGCTCGTCAATAGATTGCGCATGCGCGACGATGGACGTGGTCCGAAGGAGACGCTTTCTCTCGGCGATGCTCTCAAGGGTCGTTCGGACGATCCTGTCATTGGCTCAATCCTCGAGTTCCGCGTCGTCGGAACTCTTGGGAGTGTCGATGATCCGACCCAGACACTCACCGTGGCCAACAGCTGCGGGTCGAATGACAAGAGCGTCATACCGCCCGTTCTCACCGAGCAGATCCCAATTGTGCCGGCAGTGCGCACAAGATTGATCGAGTTCGGCCGCTCTGGCGAGGGCGATTCAAGGAACTTCAGAACCGGCCAATGCACGCCGGATTGCCCAGAGTTCGCGACATTCCCTTGGACCATCAAGGTGAACGGAGAGAATGCTCACTCGTTTAATGCCAACCGGATATCGCTGCTCATCCCCAGGCCCGGCGAGGTCGAGCACTGGACATTTGTGAACGGTGGGGGAGGCTGGGACCATCCCATTCATCTGCACTTCGAAGAAGGTGTGACTATGAACCGGGGTAGCGCTTCGATGCCGGCGACCGAACGACTTGCGAGAAAAGACGTGTGGCGCTTGCGTGAGTCGGGACGCGTGCAATTCCAGGTGCAATTCGGCGAATTCGGCGGCGGATACGTAAAGCATTGCCACAATACCGTGCATGAAGATTTCGCTATGTTGATGCGCTATCAGATCTTGGCCTCGGGCGGCACGCATGCTCAGATCACGCCGACACCCATCCCCTCACCCGACGGTGTCAAATTCCTGACACCGGAGATCTTGCGCGAGGGTGATCCCAGGCGGCTTAACACTGCGAGCAGGATTTAATCGAGCACGGCGCAAAACCGAACATTGGCGACGAGAGGTGCTCAGCGCAGCAGATGTCATGGGCCGCGCAGTTGCGGACGCACTAGGGAGAACTGACGATGAGCATGCGCCGCCGCTGAGGCCGCAAAGGCGGTCGGTATCGCTGCAGCTGACGTAATCAGGGCAGAGGAGCGGGCCGCTGCGCCAGTTGCGCCCTTTTTGGACGGGCCTTGCGGAATCGGCCGCCGCCATCTCGTCGATGCCAAGCCCAATCGGCAGTCAGGCCCTGAGCCAAGGGATGTTTTTGCGCACGCAGCAGAGCTTATTCACCTCATGTTTCAGTGTTTACATTGATACCTGCCGCCAGGCCTTTCCGAAATTCTGAATGAATTGTCGAATTGCTTGCGGCGCCGCTCGGGAAGTGCGTGCGCTGCAGGGCTGAGCCGGCGGTTTCACAAACGCGGCGGTGTCATGAAGGAGCGCCACCGGTGCCGAGTTCTTCCATAAATCAACTGGGATTGGATTTGCGGCCGAGGGCGAACGCGCGACCCAAAGCCAACTTCGAACAAAGCGTTGCGGGGTCGTCCCTGCGGAGGGTGGAAACCAAAGGTTTCCTGTTTGCTGAAGGCGATCCCGTTACGCACGTTTTCAGGGTCGAAACCGGTGCCATCGCCCTCTACAAAGTCCTCGCCGATGGACGTCGCCAGATCATGGATTTTGCCTATCCGAGTGATTTTATCGGGCTCGGTGCACGGGGTGAGCACGTAATGAATGCACAGGCCGTCAAACCCACTCGATTGCGTTGCCTACCCGTCGGGACGCTTCGCCAACACGCCTCCAGCGATCCGATGATCAGTTTCAGGCTCTATGAGGCATTGGCAGCAGAATTGGCGGCCAGCCGCGATCACACGCTGACCATATGCCGCCACACCGCGCTCGAGCGCGTGGTGGGCTTCCTGTTGGTGTGTTCCCGGCGTAATGAGCAAAAACGCAAAGATCCGCGCCGGATTGACCTGCCCATGACACGCGTAGACATCGGCGACTTCCTAGATTTGACGACCGAAACGGTTAGTCGCACCTTTACTAAGCTGAGGACGCTCAGGCTGATCGAGCTTCCGTGCCCACATCAGGTCAAACTCGTAAATATCGAGGAACTTGAGACCCTTGCGGCGGGCGAAATGAAGGTGGTCGGTCGCAGGCGAGAACCCAACGCGATGCGACAGGATCAGCGCCGTAACGCGCCACAACGGTGCGTGCTCGGTACCTGAAGTTATCCGCTTGCACCGATTGCCGTCCCGGACAGGCGGAGCAACCGCCAGGTTGCCTGTTTGCAGGAGCTTTGTGCGGGCCATCATCGCGGAAAACCAGGCTGATTGACGCCATTCAGGGCTAATCCCAAGGACGGGCGGCCCGCGCATGCCAACCTGGAGGGTCTGCAGTCGAGGGCAATCGACGGCCAAAGCTGGTTTAATAGTGTGCCTGGGCGCCTTCCTTAGGCGACGCAGGACAAGGGCGGGCGCGTCGCGTGCTCAAATCTGCCGAGTTCATTGGATTACTGGTGGTCCTCGCCATCTTGGCATCGGGAACTCTCTACGCGTTCAAAGGATCTGCCATATCCGAGCAATGGTGGTCCTGGATCCGCAGCGCATGTGTGGCAGCCATCATCGCCTTTGGCATCGGCACGCTGACACTGGGCCTTCCAGGAGCGATGTTGCTGGAGGTCGTCGCCGGGTCGAGACTTCCGGCCGACAGCGCGTGGCCACTGGCAATCGGCATCACGCAAGTCGGGGCCTTGAGCATAGTTCCTACATGTCTCGCGCTCCGCTTCCTCGCTCCGCGTGCGCGCGGCTGGCAGCATGCAGGATTGACGGGTCTTCTCAGTGTCGTCGCGACGTTTCTCTTCACGATTATCATCGTGCCGGCTCAGCCGCCCTGAGGAACCCCTCAACTCCATCTTGCCTACCCGGGTAGTCAGCGAGCGAGCGCCCGTAGTACCCCGAGCGGTAACCGGGCCTGCTTTCCATGCGTTCGCCCCTTCCCTCGCGCAAGGCCTCCGTCATCTCGCCTGCAAGCACCTCCTGTAGAATTGCCCGCACGATCGGCTTCGGAAATTCCTTGTCGGTCCCCAATAACCCCTCGATCTCGGCCAACGTCGGGTCGCAGCTTCGCTACGGTCATGGTGGTCGTTCTCCCTCGGGGAGCGGTAGTCGTCACGACCACCGGACCACCATGACCGCGACCATTCAGGCCGACTTATCCATTTTGCTGATGCTGCCGCGCCATGCTGGCGGAACCCGCTCCCACAACTCGGGAGCCGAGCATAGCGAGCCAGTAGTGCGCCACGCCGCCAGTGGCGACAGGGCTTCCCTAGTCATGTTAGGGATGTTTGTGCCGGTGGCACTCCGCGCGCGGGTGCCACTCATTGATCGCGAGGTCGACGTGCCATCGCTGCATCCCAAACCTGCTCCCGGTTGATCTCAAAGACGAGGTTGGTGTCAGGCGTGACCGTGGCCCAGTCATTGCGTGCGAGCTCACCTTCAAGCTGACCCGGCCCCCAACCTGCGTAACCAAAGGCGACCAGTGCTTTTTGCGGGCCGGTCCTGCGACCGATCTCGCCAAGCACCTCCCTGCAGGGGGTCACAGAGGCGAGGTCTTTCACGGCGATGGTGTTGGGCCGATTGTAGTCAGCGCTGTGTACGACGAGGCAGATCCCGGGTTGCACGGGGCCGCCAGCGAAGATTTGCACATTGCCTTCGGCCGAACTGTCCCTTTCGCCAAACAGCCCAAGGAGTTGGGCCAGCGAGTGTTCCCCTAGCGGTCTATTTATCGTGATGCCGAACGCGCCGTCTTTGCTGTGCCGCACCATGAGAATGACCGTGCGGCTAAAGCGGGGATCGGCAATGAGCGGCGAGGCGATCAATGCCTGCCCCACCAGTGACGGGTATTCCGGCTCGAGCTCAAGCCTCGGCGGTACAGCACCGAGGAGTGGCGCTGCTACGAGAAGTCCCCCGAGAACCAAGACCATTCGTCTGAGCAAAGCCAAGACAGCCTCGCCGCGTAACGTCGCAGGTGGCACTGTAAAGCCAGATCGAATCCAAGCAAGTTCCCCAAGTTTTACACGACGGTGAGCCGCCCGACCCTAGGACGAGCAGCCAGGAGGGGAGGGCTGGTACTATTGGAGGGATCTTGGCTAGATAGCCCCTCGGCGTCACCTTCGTCGACGGCAGGCCAATTCTGGCGAAACCGGAGAGCGGATGCTCAAGCTCGATTGCTATTATAGTCTGTCCTCGCCGTGGGCCTACTTCGCGGGCCCGCGGCTGCAAGACATAGTGCGCCGCCATCGTGTCCAACTCACACTCAAGCCCTTTGATTTTCAAGCCGTCGTGCCAAAGACCGGTGGCGTCCCGTTGCGCACGCGGCCCGAGCCCCGCCGGCGCTATCACGAAGCCGAGCTCGAACGGTGGCGTCACTATCTCGGCATGCCGCTCGTCCTGCAACCGAAACACTACCCGCAACAGGACCCAGCCGATTCCAACTGGAACAAATATGCCGGCTGGATGGTGATCGCGGCCCAGAGATCGGGCTTGGACACCTTGCGGTTATCGCACGCCATCCTGCGCGCCTTGTGGGCCGAAGAGCGCGATATCTCGCGAGCCGAGGTGCGCCAGGCGATTGCGGAGGAGAACGGCTATGATGGGGCGCAGTTGGTCGCGGCCGAGACCAGCGAGCCTGTGCAGCAGCTCTATCGCCAGTTCTCGGCCGAGGCCGAACAGCTCGGCGTCTTCGGCGCGCCGACTTTTGTCGTCGAGGGCGATTTGTTCTGGGGACAGGACCGTCTCGATTTTGTCGACCGCAAGCTCGACGCCCTGCGCGCACGGTAAGCAGAAAGGTTATGAGAATGCGTGCGCTGGTGGAGCTCCGAAAAGCTCTGCAGATTGCGCAGCGTTGGCTCTCCTCGGTATCCCGGTGTCCTCCTCCATCGTGGTGTTCATCGTGGCACAACACGACCGATGTGCTGTTGATGCCACTCGGCCACGTTCGTTACCCCCTGCGGAAATCCCGTGTGAGCCGGCGCCCTCATTCTCGGCCATGCTGCGGAGGCGAACCTTTGGCCGGTTTCTGCTCGTCGCGCGGCACCTGGTCGGGCGTCGCTGCAGCCACCGATATAGCTCAGCGTGGCAGGAAATACCGGGTTGGCTCCAGTTCTCGATCGTCATGATCCCAGAGCTGGGTGGCCAGGGCGTCGGCGCTGGCCACCAAGAGGCTGCTGGCGATCGCACTCGACAAGCGGTTGGCACCGAAGGCGAGCCCTGGAATGTCGCCGGCGAGCGCGCCGTGGCTCATGGTCGAGCCGGCATTGAAGGCATGGATATGAGACAACCCGGGAAGGACACCCGGCGTTCGCTCGATAAGCTCGAAGCCGGGACCAAGATAGGGAAAGCGCGCTGCCTCGGGATGGGCTGCCACGTCTTGTGCCGAAACACGATCGGCCCACAGCGCGATCTTGTCGTGGAAGGGCGCCAATTCACGGCGCTGGCCGAGGTCGACAGAGAATCCGGTCGCCATGATGACTGCATCGAAAAGATAGCGCGCCTTGGCCGTGATGACCTCGACGCCGGCACCGCCGTCGACTACATCGAGCCAAGGTTCGGCCAAATGCACGCTAAAGCCAGCATGGCGATCGCAACGCAGCACAGACTCGTGCGGCGGCGGTACCGCCTGCGCGAAGATGTAGCTGTAGATCTGCCAGCGCGTCTTATCATCGAGCTGCCGAAAGCCGAGAAAGAACCCCGGAAACGCGGTCCATTTCGACTTATTGATCTGCGGCAGGTGCGCTCGGCGCACGAAGAGGTGTGCCTCATCTGCACCGGCCTCCAAAGCCACGGCGGCGTTATCGAACGCCGAGGCGCTGGCGCCGAGAATGCCGATCTTGCCGCCCGTGAAGCGCGCAAAGTCGATGGGATCGGAGGAATGGAACACGCGAGCAAATTGCCCAGGGCTGCCGCGCGCCAGCGACGGGAAAGAAGGCCGGTAGGTGGCACCCGATCCATCCCGACCCCCAGCCAGCACCACTTTGCGGACAAATAGCCTGTGCGCGCCCGTTGGCCCGACGAGCTCGATGCGCACGCCGTCGGGTTTGGGATCGAGCCGCGTGACCTCGGTGTTGTTCTCGATGCTGAGGCCGACCGTGTCGCGAACCCATAGCAGGTAGTCGAGCCAATCCTTGGTCGCGACCTTGTAGAGCCGCCGCCAGCCATCGGCGCCGTGCTGTGCCTCGTACCAAGCGCGAAACGTCAGCGCCGGGAACCCGAGGTCCGGCCCCGTCAGGTGTTTTGGCGAGCGCAGGGTATCCATCCGCGCGTAGGTACCCCACGGGCCCTCGCGTCCCCGTTCGGCCCGATCGAGGATGCGAACATTACGCACGCCGTCTCGCGCCAGTGCCAAACCCACCGTCTGTCCACACAAACCGGCACCGATGACGAGCACATCGAGCATTGGCTCGCCGTCGGGTCCAGCCAGCGCCGGCACCCAGTTGGGCGCGGGAAAATTGAGGCGCGCGAAATCGCAGCGCGCTTGGGCAACCAGTTCGTCGAGGCCAGTGGGCATCATTTTGCAGCAAAGACCACGCGAGAGGGGAAGAGCCCAACCCCCGAGTTGTTGGGCACGGACGGCCTTTCTATAGCGGCCATGCCAAGAAGTCGCTACAACCTCCCTCGCCGCGGGCTCGCCAGCCGCCTTCCGCGGCGGTGGCCAACGGCGGCCTCGAAGACAACCCCCGCCGCCCATGACCGGCGGCTGCTGTTGCAACCGCCAGCAGCTCGAGCCGTTACCAATGCGGCAAGCGAAAGGTCGCCCGCGCGTTGCAGCGGTGCTGGCCTTCGCGGGCCGCGCCGTTAGGCGTCGGCTTGCAAGTGAGGCGATGATGGCTAGCGCAAAAAAGACTTTGCCACGACTCGATCTGGCGGTGGCGCGAGCGCTGCCGCCAGCGGTGCTCGACTTGTTCCGGGAGCGCCACAACCTTTGGGTCAATCCTCACGACCGCAGCCTTAGCGCCGAGGAGCTGCAACAGGCAGCGAGCGGTGCCCAGGCCATCGTTGTCACGGCCTTCGATCGCATGGATGCCGCGGCGATTGCCCGACTGCCAGCAACGCTTCGCGTCATTGCCACCTACTCGGTCGGCATCGAGCACATCGATCTCGACGCGGCGGCCAGGCGCGGCATAGCGGTGCTGTCGACGCCGGACGTGCTGAGCAACTCGGTAGCGGAAATGGCAATTCTGTTGATGCTTGGCGCGGCGCGGCGCGCGCACGAGGGTGAGGCTCTGCTCTACGGACGCAACTGGTCTGGCTGGACCCCGACCCAGCTGATCGGCATCGAACTGACCGGCAACCGCATCGGCATTCTGGGCATGGGCCGCATCGGTCGCACGATTGGACGCCGCGCCCGCGGCTTTGATATGCAGGTCCACTACCACAACCGCCGTCGTCTTGCACCCGAGCTCGAGGCGGATGCCTGCTACCACGATACTCTCGACGGCCTGCTTGCGGTCAGCGACGTGCTGATGCTGGCGGCGCCGTCGACGGCGCACACCAAAGGCCTCCTAAACAGCACAAGGCTCGAGCAAATGCCGGCCAACGCCGTCGTTGTCAACATCGCACGCGGCGATCTCGTCGATGACGATGCGCTGATCGCGGCGCTGCAATCGGGACGGATCGCCGCCGCCGGCCTCGATGTGTTCAACAATGAGCCGCGCTTGGATCCGCGATATCTTGATCTCCCAAACGTCTTCCTGCAGCCGCACCAGGGGAGCTCGACGTTGGCAGCCCGGCGCGAGATGGGACGTATTCTGCTCGCCGGGATTGATGCCGTCCTCGCCGGTACGCGCGCGCCAAATCGGCTCGTTTGAGGCGCGCTGCTGGGCTCGCGTAGGGCGCTGGCTGAAAACTACTGCCGATGCGAGAACGCGGTCTCCGCGCTGGTGACGAACTCGATGAGACAGGTCTGCCCCTCCTGGGTCTGCCGTTGCGCCCGCCGGAAGGCGTTTGCGATCTCGCCGGGATCGTCCACGCGTTCGCTCCATCCCCCAAGCTCCCGCGCCAGCGCCGCATAGTTCCCGCCCAGATCGCGGGATCTGTACTTTTCGTGGCTGAGTTTCATGTGCGGGATTTCTATGGCCATGGTCGAGTTGTTCAGCACCACGGTCAGGATCGGCACCTTGCAACGCACGGCGGTTTCGAAATCGAGACCGGTCATGCCGAATGCCGCATCGCCCATGAAGTTGACGCAGAACTTTTCAGGCGCCGCAATCTTGGCCCCAATAATGAGGCCGAGGCCGGTGCCAAGCTGGTGCGATTTGCCCCAACCGATATAGCCGCGCGGACGCGTTGCGCTATAGAAGGGCAGAAGCTGATCGCGCGGAGAGCCGGAATCATGGGTGACGATGGTTTCGTCGGGATCGATCACCTGCAGAAATTCGTTGATGACGCGATAGGGATTGAGCGGCCGTTCGTTTGAGGTGAGCTTGGGCTTCCAAGTTGCGAGCCACTGCTCTTTGAGACGAGCGATCTCCTGGGCGACATTTCGGCTGCGGACCTGCTTGCCAAGCCGCTCGCGCAGGGCCTCGATCAGCTGCGCCAGCACCAGCTTGGCATCACCTAGGATCGGCAACTCGACCGCGTAGGTTTTGTAGAGATCGCGGGCATCGTTGGTTGCGTGGATGATCTTCTTGCCGGGCGCGATGGACGGGCTCGTGATCCGGTGCGGCGTGAAGCTGCACCCAATACCGAACACGACATCGGCCGCGTGCAGGCGGTCATGGCCGTGTCCGGTGTAGACGATGCCACCGGTGCCGAGCGAGAGAGGATGGTTCTCCGGAAAGGCGCTTTTGCCATCAACCGAGGTCATCACCGGTGCTTGCAGCAAATTGGCCAACTCCAGCAATTCAGGGCTGGCCTCGGCATAAAGGACGCCTTGGCCGGCGTAGATGAGGGGTGCGGCCGCCTCAAGCAGCAACTTGGCCGCCTGGTCGATGTCCCGCGGATCGCCCTGCGAGCGCGCCACGCGAACGGGCGTGTAGTCGATCCCCTCGCTCCCTAACTCGGACCTGACCACATCCGTCGGCAGCTCGAGCATCACCGGGCCGAGGCGACCGCTTTTCAAATGGCTGAAGGCGCGGCGCATTGCAGTTACGACTTGACCCGGCAAGGTCAGCTCCTCGACCGATTTGGTAATTGAGGCGAACGTGCGAGTCGCCTTGAACATCGGCCACAGTTGCGCCGTGTCGCGCGGATGCCCGAGGGGAAGAAGCAGCACCGGGCTCGAATCGGAATAGGCACTGGCAATGCCGGCAAAGGCGTTCTCGGCGCCCGGACCGTACTGCATGGCAAACACCGCGGGGGGATGGCCATTGCTGGTTCGGGCAAAGCCGCTTGCCATATCGACGCCGACACGTTCTTGCCGGCAAATGATCGGGCGCAGGCCCGCGGCGACGGCGGCCTCGATGATCGGCGTCGTGGGAAAGCAGAAAAGCTGCGAGATGTTCTCCCTCTTCAGGATCTCGGCAATGGCCTGCATCACCAGCATGGCGGGCTCTCCTAGGTTTTGCGATCAGCTTACGCGGCTGCCACCAGCGCTGGCAACGACGCCGGCTGTAGGCGGTGGGTGCCCAGGCGCCGCGACCCCATCAACACAAATGTGGCCACAGGGCGCGAAGGCACCGGTTTGCCGAGGCGGTCTTGGATGGCTCGACAGCGGGCGCAGAGGAGTGCCGCGCGTTCACTCGGCCGCTGCCACCGGGCGCATCAGGTCCCGCGCGTAGGCGATGCTGACGGGCGCGTCGGCCTCAAACGGGCTGGCAAGACCGAGCTCCTTGGCCCATTCTCGTACCTTGGGAAACACCTCCTGCCCGAGCAAGCGGATGCAGGTCATCGCGTCCTGATGGGAGACGTTTCCGTCGTTGCCCCACACGGCCATGATGCCGGGCCGCGTTTCTTCCAAGAGATGGCGAATGCGCACTAATACCTGCTTTGGTGTTCCGCAGATGATCATTCCGTCTGCCACCTGCTGGTCGAAGGTCGGATTGCCGCGCGGGTTTTTGGCGCGGCCAACCGCGAATTCAACAAAATTACGCCGACCGCTGGGCGAGAAGTAGCCGGAGGGATTGGCCCACACCGGATGCGCGAGGCCAGTGAACTCCCCCTGCATCCACATAAACTGCCTGGCGTTCTCAATCGCCTTCGCTTCGGTTTCGGCGACGTGAATCCGCGCGAGATAGCCGCGGTTTTCCGGGCCGGAGCGATAACCGATCGCGGCGGCCGTCTCGTCGTAAAGCTGCCAAATCTGCTTTGTCTGCGAAATCGAGGTGTTGAGCGCGATGTAAGGATAGCGTTGCTTCGCCGCCCAAATAATCGTCTCCTTGCTGATGACGCCTGGGATCCACACGCGCGGATAGGGCTTCTGCAGCGGCAGGGCCCAGGGATTGACGACGCGATGTTGGTAGTGCGTGCCCTCCCAGCGGAATGGCCCGGGCACGGTCCAAGTTTTGACGATGAGGTCGTGAGCCTCCTCAAAGCGTTCGCGATTGTAGGCGGGGTTCACGCCGGTTGCGAGTTGCTCCTGTCCGCCGCCGCGCACGAATCCCGAGACCAAACGTCCCCTGGAGATCATATCGATCATCGCCAGCTCCTCGGCGAGCCTGATCGGGTTCTCCGCCAGCGGGAGCGGGTTGCCCAGCAACACGATTTTGACGCGCTTGGTGACGCCGGCCAGCACGGCCGCGAATATGTTGGCCTTGGCCTGCATGCAGAAGGGAGCGTTGTGGTGCTCGTTCAGCATGATGCCATCGATGCCGACGTCTTCGGCATAGACGTATTGCTCAAGGTACTCACCGTAAAGGCGGCTGCCGGCGACCGGATCGAAATGGCTGTTCGAGAAGGTGAGCGCGGTGGCACCGTATTTGAGGCCCGCCTCGGCGTCGTAGGCCGACATTGGCTGTTCGGTGAAATACATCAAGTGCATGGAGGCTCTCCCACGGCAAAAAAACCGGCGTCTTCACTGGGCGATAAAAGTCTCGACGAGGTCGGCAAGGCTCGCCGGCCGCTCCAAATCGATGCAATGGCCGCAGTCCTCAAGGACCTCAAGGCGGGCGTTTGGCAGCGCCGCCAGGTAGCGCTTCGCCGTTGCGAGCGGCACCACCTTGTCCTTGTCGCCCCAGACAATCAGGGTCGCTACCTTCACACTCGGCAACAGATGCGCCAGCGTCTGGCTGTACATATAGGGCTTCCAGGCAATGCGAAAGCACATCTCCCGCGCAACGTCCCAAGCCTCCAATTGATCGGTGGTGGGCTCGGCGCCGTAGATCCTATCGAATGCACTTTGATCGTTGAACCCGGCGCGTGCATAGTCGAGGTAGCTGACGATGGCCTGATCGAGAATGTCGCCCTCGGGCGGTTTGATGCCCATCGGCGAGACGAGCACGAGTTTCGCAAGGTCAGCGGGCGCCATGGTCGCCATCTCCGCAGCGATCCAGCCGCCGAAGCCTAGTCCGACCAGCACCGGCCGGTTGACGTCGAGTTCGGCCAGGATGCCACGATAAATGACGGCGAGATCGCGCACGCTACGCATCCACTCGGCCCGGCTCGAACGCCCCCAGCCCGGGTGATGCGGCAGCATGAGGTGGGCCGATTTGGCGAGGTCATCGTTGAAGGCAGAGGCCTCGGGTGCACCGATGTCGCGATGCAGCACCAGGACGGGAGGCCCTTCGCCGCCCCGGGCAATGTGCATTTTGGCACCCGCAATGTCGATCGTGCTCTCGCTCCAACCGGGCATGCTGCATTACTCCTGTGTTCCCAGGCCAAGCTCGCAACCGCTCACCCGGCTGTCAACCGGCACTCTCCGTCGTTGCCACGAGCCGACCACGGCGGTGACGCTTTTGCGCGGGCCAGCGCGAGGGCGTCGGCGCCAGGGGAAAAAGCGAAAGGGTGCGCTTCTGTCGTCCCCACTGGCATTGACGCGAGGTCGTTGTTGTCCTCGGCGGCCGCATGATCACGCCAGCGCTTTTTGCTGACGCTGGCCCATGGGGTGCCGAGCCTGAGCGCTCCGGGCTGCCTCTGCAGCGAGAGGGATAGCCGCGCCGCAACCCCAGCGGCATCGAGCCGGAGAGCGGCGCTCGATTCAAGGTGAGCTCCAGTCCCCTGTCCCTTGTCGTCCCGTGTCATAGAGGGTGGTCCGGTCCGTGCACCTATCGATGCTGCCGAAGCAAATGGGACGTGGCAGGGAAAAGCGGAGAGCTCCCCGACACAAAGGATAGTTGGCCGCGACATCAGTGGGATTCGTCAGCGCTCTCAGCGCGCGTCAGCTACGACCAATCGATCATCCACTTTGGCCTCGCGGCTCAAAATCCGTGTCGGGTCACAGCTCAGGCCATAGGGCAATCCCCGCATAAGGATGACGGGCTCCCGGCGGGAGCCCGTCACTGGAAGGGCTCAGATGCGGTGCGGGGTGCCATCATCTCTGCCCCGCAATAGCTAAGCCTATGCTCGAGCGAAATTCAATCACCTGTCGGCTGCAAAATACAGGACGCTGACAACCGCTGCGTGCCGATCTGCGATTGCAAGGCAGTGTCAGCAGCAACTGCTCTGAAGGTTGCGCGCCTCAAGGGGACGCAGGAGAAGCGCCCGTAATCTCGCGGGCGCCGCAAGCATGCGTTGTTGCGCGCGAGGGTTGACGATGCAGCTTTCGACGCGGGCGTTGGCTCTTGGCGTAAGGGGCGGGCGGGGGGTGGGTCGGTCAGGGCGTAGAGCTGCAGTTGGGGGTCAGAGAACCTGCGGTCGGTTTTCGCGTGAACGGTCCAATTCCTGGCATGGATCGGCCAGCGCGCTCATAGAACTCAAGCCGCTATCAAGGTCGCGTCCTCGAGCACAAATTGTCCTGCGGCGACGATTGGGCGCCCCATTTTGTTGCCGCGCCGCGGCGCTAGCCTCGCGTAAGGCGCGCGGCTAGTTAGATGCACGGGGCCGGCGCTCAGCTCGCCAAAAGCGCTTGCACCGCTCTGCGCAAGGTCGCTTCGTCCTCCGGGCATTGCACTGGATTGCCGGCGCGATGGCCCCAGTCGGAGGAAATCGGGAGTAGCTCCGCATTAGGCATGAGCCGCGTCTCGGCCTCGCTATCCGCGAGTGTGAAGTAAAGATCCGTCGTCGACGGCATGATGATGGCCCGCGCTGTGATCGCTCCAAGCGCTCGTGCCAGGTTTCCATTGTAGACTTGGTTGTCGGAAATGTCGGATTGATACCAGGTATCGATCATCGACAAGAGGTCTTCAGCATTGCGGCGCAGGAAATTGCCTTCCCAGGCGCGCACCAGATAGTCCTCCAGCGACGAAAACCCAGCGCCCTTCCAGAGGCTTTGGCGATAGAACGCTTGGCTCATTGCCCACCCGGCATACACACGGGCGAACGCGCGCAGGGCGCGCACTGGGCGCTCGACAAAGCGTCCGTCGCGCCAGCCGGCGTCGGCCGTTAGTGTCGCGCGGATGCCTTCGAGGAACACCTTATTGTGGGGGCTGGTGCGTGCCGACGTACATACCGCGCAGATGCGGGCAACACGGTCGGGGAATAGCGCTCCCCAGTGCAGCGCCTGCTGGCCCCCCATGGACCAGCCATACACCAGGGCCAGTCGTGTGATGCCGAACTTCTCGCGCAGCAGGCGCTCCTGGGCATGGACGTTGTCCCAGTGCGTGAACCGAGGCGTGCGGCCGAGGCCAAAAGGTTCGGCAAGATTGCTCGGCGAGGTCGACAGCCCGTTGCCGAATTGATTGGGGATCACAATGAAGTAGCGGTCCGGATCGAGGACGCGCTCATGCCCAATCAGCCATTCAATATCGGTGTGATGGGCGCCATAGGAGGTGGGATAGACAATGACGTTCGACTTGTCGGGCGCGAGCGTACCGTAGGTCTTGTAAGCAAGATGCGCATTGGGCAGCGTCAATCCACGCTGCAACGTCAGCGGGCCGAGTTCGAAGGTCGCCTGGTCGGCCACAACCATCATCCCTTCAGTAAGCCGCTCTTCGCACCGTGTCGGCTTGTCAACGCCAACACTGACCCGTCTCCCGTCTTATTTCAACATCTCCGGCACGCCGAGGCTAGGGCCGTGCTGCGGCATTGCCCCTCACCTCATTTCAATCCCTCGCTGCCATCGCTATTGTCCATCTGGGCGATCGGGACTGCCCCGGATTTTATGCGCGAGAGAAGGCATGCTCGCACCAGCCGAAGCACCAGAGGTTTTTCCGTTCGACAACAGCTACGCCCGGCTGCCGGAGCGTTTCTTTGCCCGCCTACGGCCCACCCCCGTCGCTGCACCCCACCTGGTTCGCCTCAATCGCAAGCTCGCCCAAAGGCTCGGGCTCGATCCCGATCGGCTTTCTGCGCCAGAGGGAGTCGCGATCCTTGCTGGCAACGCTGTGCCCAAGCTCGGCGAACCGCTGGCCATGGCCTATGCGGGGCACCAGTTTGGCACCTTTGTCCCCCAGCTGGGTGACGGCCGCGCCCTCCTGCTTGGCGAAGTCGTCGATCAGGATGGGGTGCGCCGCGACATCCAGCTCAAGGGCTCCGGCCCCACCCCGTTCTCCCGCAACGGCGATGGCCGGGCCGCGCTCGGTCCGGTTTTGCGCGAGTACATCATTAGCGAGGCCATGCACGCCCTTGGTATTCCCACGACCCGATCGCTTGCTGTCGTTACAACTGGCCAGACGGTCCGGCGCGAGATGCCTCTGCCTGGTGCGGTGCTCACCCGCGTCGCGTTAAGCCACATCCGCGTCGGTACGTTTCAGTTCTTTGCTGCGCGCGGCGACGTTGAGGCCCTGGCGCAGCTCGCGAACTACGTTATCGCACGCCACTACCCCGAGGCTGCTGGCGCGGAAAAGCCCTACCAAGGACTGCTCGAGCTCGTGATTGCACGTCAGGCCGAGCTGATCGCTAACTGGCTGCTTGTCGGTTTCATTCACGGTGTCATGAATACCGACAACATGTCGATTGCGGGCGAAACCATCGACTACGGTCCCTGCGCCTTTATCGACGCCTATGATCCCGCAGCGGTCTACAGCTCCATCGATAGCTTCGGGCGCTACGCTTACGGTAACCAGCCACGCATCGCGCAATGGAACCTTGCCCGACTGGCGGAAACGCTCCTGCCCCTCCTTGCCGAGAGGCAAGACGTCGCCGTCGAACTGGCGAATGCGGCGCTCGGCCAGTTCGCTGGCCGCTTCGAAACGGCCTACGCCATCGGACTGCGGCGCAAGCTCGGCTTATTCCTAGAACGCGAGGGCGACAGTGCCCTAGCGCAAGATCTCCTGGAGCGCATGGTGCACAACGGTGCGGACTTCACTTTGACCTTCCGACGACTATGCGAGGCCGCCGTTAGCCCCGAAAAGGATGCGGACGTGCGAAGCCTGTTCACGGACCCGAGCGCTTATGACGACTGGGCCTCGAGATGGCGCCGGCGTTTGGCTGACGATGGTGAGGAAATTGGTGAGCGACGGGCGCTGGCAATGCGTGCGGTCAACCCCGCATTCATACCGCGCAACCATCTCGTGGAGGAAGCGCTCTCAGCAGCGGTAAAGAATGACGATCTCGCAGTCTTCGAGAAGCTACTGACAGTGCTCTGTCATCCGTACGACGACCAACCGGCCCATAAACATTACGCAGAGCCGCCGCGGCCCGATCAAGTCGTCCACCAAACGTTCTGCGGCACGTGACCGCCAGCCCAAGTGGCACGCTTTGTCCCGACGCGCGCCGTCCTCTCCTCGCTCCCCAATCGGAAAGCGGACTGACGCGGCCCGTGCGGCATCTGGCAGCTTCTTGCCGTCAACCCTCCAGGTAGTTGCGTAGCGAAGCGATCAGTGTCGCGATGGCGATTGCCGTCAGTGTCGCGAGCGCCGCCCGGCGATAGTGCCGCTGGCCACCGAGTGCGAAATAGCGAGCGCCGAGCGCGGTCGCTGCCGAGTAGACGGGGATGAGCACCAAGCCGATGATCACGGTCTGGCGCGTAAAGAGCCCGTAATAAAGGAGCGGCAGGACAGACGAGAGCGAGACAGCCGTCATCAATGCTAGCACGTTGGCACGCTGCTGCGAGGCTTCGCCCGGCCGAGAAAGCGCGACGGCGACGACCGGCGGCCCTCCTACTCCCGCCACCCCCTGGACGAGACCGCCGGCGATCCCGGCGGCGATCAGCTTACCTATGCCAACGCGCCCCTTGAGCCGCCAGCCGCTGCCAAGAATGGCGACCATGCAGAGGACGAGAGCGGAAATCGCAATTGTCATCAAGGCCGGATCGGCTGCAACAAGCACCCAGGTTCCGATCGGCGTGGCGAGGAATGTCGCAATTGCCATCGGCAGAACAAAGGATCGTTCGGCTCGGCGGACGGCCTCTGGCAACAGCTGGAACACGGCAGGTAACCCCATCACATTGTTGACCGCGATGGCCGCATGTGGGCCGAGCACGAGGCTGAATATTGGTATCGAGATCAACGCAGCTCCGAAACCAACGAAGCCACGCAACAGGCCGGCGATCATCACGGCAATGAGGACCGCAACGAGCCGCGCATCGATTGGAACTCCCAGCAGCTCAGCCACGTATCGCAGGCTCCCCACATCGAGAGCGGCAGCTATCGGGCAGAGCGGCAAGAGCATCGTTCCAAGATACCTAGATCGCTCAGTCAGCGGTCAACGTCTAGCGAACCTATGATGCCGCAGCTCGTCAAGCGCTCGTCGACGTCAAACAGAAAGGCGGCATGATCGAAGGCGGCTGGATTGCGCCTGGTCCCAGCGCAATCGGGGGGCGCGGCGGGAACCGAGTTTATCGCGCCTGCGTGCGCTAGCGACCTCAGAGCGCCGTGTAGCCTCCGTCGATCAGCAGGTCGGCGCCCGTCATGAAGCTCGATGCGTCGGTCGCAAGATAGAGGGCGGCGCGACCGATCTCCTCGGGCTGGCCAAGACGACCGATCGGATGCTTCGGGACAGCTTGGGCACGAGCGTCCGCCATGCTGCCGTATCGGAACGCGACGCGCTCGGTTTCAACGGCACCAGGCGACAGCGTGTTGACGCGGATGTTGTCGCGGGCGTGGTCGATGGCCATCACTTTCGCGAGCTGGATCAGCGCGCCCTTGGTGGCGCAGTAGACGCCGCGACCTGCCGCACCGACCCGGCCCATCTGCGAGGCGATGTGAATGATGCTGCCTCCGCCGGCGTTGACCATGTGCGGGATGACGGCACGGCTCATGAGATAGGCACCGGAGAGGTTGATGGCGATGGCTCGGTTCCAGTCGCTGGGTGCGAGCTCGACAATGGTGCCGGTGGGCTCGCGCATGGCCGCGCCATTGACCAGGACACGCGGGCCACCATACGTCGCGATAGCGGCTTGGAGGGCATCGGCGATGCTCGTCTCGCTCGTCACGTCGCAGCGATGCGCCATCGCCGCACCGCCGGCGCTCCGGATGCGAGCCGCCGTCTCACTGGCAGCCGCCTCGTCAATGTCTAGACAGGCGACATTGGCCCCCGCGCCGGCAAAGGCCAATGCGATGGCGCGCCCGATCCCGAGCGCGGCGCCTACGACAATGGCTGGCCTACCGTCGAGCCGAAAAGGATTGTCGGGCATCGAATTTGCTCCAATTACCTGGGTTGAGGCCATACTCTGGCACGGGCAACGATACGCAGGGCGGCGTCAACCTACAATTGCCAGTTGCGCCCAGTGGTGTGAGCCTAAGTAAGCACCCGCCATCGCGGAGCAGGCTGAGCCGTCGTGTGTGTGCGCGAACGATGACGTCCGGATGGCCGACCTCCGGTCGTCCGATCCCGCAGCTGGCCATTTCTCTACCTAGCGGTCGTCCGTTTGCGCCACGACGAGTAAACAGCGCGGCGGTTGCCAGCGCGCATAAACGCAGCGAAGCTGCTGTACACTTGGGACAAAGAGGATATCGATGAAGGATCGTCGCGACGAAGGTTCGTGGGCCTGGCGGCAAGCGGAAAATCACAATCACATGATCGAGCTGCAAGGCCGATCAGGCTCATCAGGGGATAGTTCATCGGTTGAGCTTGCCTACTTCGGCGGCTCGGCCTTCAGGATCATGTCTCCCGCAGGTCTCACGATCATGCTTGATCCGTGGCGCAATCCGCCATGGGGAACTTGGGATTGGTACCTCTATGAATTTCCCCGGGTGAACGTCGACATCGGTCTCTCTACGCATGCTCACTTCGACCACGATGCCTTGCACGCACTAAGCGCCCATACGTTGCTGGATCGCCTGATTGGCACCTACGAGTTTAACGACGTCCGGATCACCGGCCTTGCCGACAAGCACGTATCTGACAGCACCCACAACGTCTACGATTGGGCCGGCATGACGCAACGCCTGACCAATATGGAGACCAGGCCGCCAAACAATTGGCGCTCGTTCGACAACTGCCTGCTTCTGATCGAAACCGCAGGGATGCGCATTCTGCATTGGGGTGACAATCGCCCCGATCCTCCAGAGACGATCTGGGAGAGGATCGGCAATATCGATATTGCATTGCTGCCGATCGATGGCTCGTTCCATGTCTTGAGCCCTCCGCAGATCGACACCATTATTGCCCGCCTCGACGCCAAACTGGTCGTTCCGCACCATTATTACATCTGGGATGTCACCACGAGGGGATCGACACTGCTGCCGCCGAACAAATGGGTCGACGCCCGCCCCGACTCAATTTGGGCAAGCTCCGCCTCAATCCAACTCGAACACCAGTTCGTGAAGTGCCAACGCCACCGCGTCCTTTGCTTCGGTGAGCACGTGGCCTTCGAAAAGCCGCACCCCAAGCTCGCGGTCGGCGCCTAAGCAAAATCAGCCTGCCGGCAGCGTGCCGCGCAGCTCGCGAGCCTCCAGCTGTCCGCTGGGGTGCGACAAGCGTGTCGCGCCGATGCCGCCGTGCGGCGTGGTTTCGATGCCTTGCCACAGCTTCTCCCTGCCAATGTCGGCCGGCGTCTGCCGAAGGTGGGGGTTGCCGAGGCGCGCCGGTCAGTCGCATCAGCCCCTAGCAGTCCAAACGCGGTAATCTACGTTAGGGGCTGGCAGCTGCGTCGATCACCTCAAACTCGCAACGACGCCCCGTCGTCGCCCGATCTTACGCGCAGGGGTTGGCGTGCCACGTTGCGGCGATTGTCACGCGTTTCAGGAGAGGCACGCGAATGCCGTTGAGCGAGGCCACGGCGGTGGCGCACGTGCCCGGTTTCGCCAAATCAAGACGGACCTCGGCTGCGAGCTGCAAGCGGGCTGTTCGTTGCGATTACGCTCATCTGTCGCGCGCAAAGGCTTGTCACAAGACGCGGCAGGTGCTTGAACGTGGACAAAGGCGGGCCGGCTGCATCGATCGCGCGCTCCGCTGACAGAAGGGAAACGCACCAATGCACAGAATTAGCCGTCGTGCCATGCTCGCCGGTACTGCCGGCCTGATCGCCGCTCCCCGCCTCGCGCGCGCCCAGGCGGTAAAGCCGCGCCTGACCGTGATCTCACAATGGTCCGCCGGCAGCGATGGGGCGGCCATAACCGCGCTCGGCAAGAAATTCGAGGAGAAGGGCGGCACGTGGCAGCACTCACCCGTCCCCGGGTTCACAACCGAGATGATGAACAAGCTGCGCGCCCAGATCATGGCCGGTGATCCACCAGCCTGTTCGCAGCTCAAAGGCCCAGAGATTGCCGCGTGGTCGAAGATCGCCGCCACCGTAAACCTCGACGCCCTCGTCGCTGCCGCCGGCTACGAAAAGGTTGTCGCCCCAGACCTAGCGAAACTGCACAAGCCCGGTGGCAAGTGGATCTCTCTACCCTTGCAGATCTACAGCACCAACATGCTCTTCCTTTCCAAGCGGGCGATGGACAAGGCCAAGGCTGACAAGATTCCCGTCACATGGGACGACTTCAACGCCCTTGCCGAAAAGATGAAGGCGGGCGGGGTCGCATATCCGATCGCCAATGGCGGGACCCGCCCCGATGATGGTCAGAAGTTCGAGGCTGCCCTCGCCGGTCTCAGCCCTGCCGCCTACCGTACGGCCATCATGAACCTCGACGACAAGGCCTTGAAGGGCCCCGAGGTGAAAGCCGCCTTTGCGCAGGTGCGCAGAATCGCCGACTGGATGGACCCCAACACCGCGGCCCAGCACTATTCCACCAACCTGCAACGCTTCGTCGCCGGTGACATGGGCATGATGATTCAAGGCGGCTGGGCGCAGGGTGTGCTGCTCAATGCTGGCTTCAAGCTCGATGATTTCATCATCGCCCCGGGTCCCTCCGATAACAGCAAGCCGGTTTTCTTGCTGAATGCCGATGCCTTCATATTCTGGCAGCGCAAGGAGCCCGATCTGCAGGCCGGTCAGACACTGATGGCCCAGCTCGTCATGGATCCGGCGATCCAGACCATGTACTCGCAAATCACGGGATCAATACCGGTACGCACCGATGTGGATCTCTCGGCTGCAGGCTGGTCCGACGGCCAACGACGCACGGCCGCGGCGCTAAAGGAAGCCGTCGCCGCCAACCAGGCGGTGCTTAGCCTGGCGCATAATATGGCGCAGGAGAACGGCATGACGGCCGCAATGATCGACGTGCTCACCGAATACGTGAAGAACAAGGCGATTACCCCCGAGCAGGGCGTTAGCCGCCTCAGTAATGCTGTCGAGGGTGCGCGTTGACCGAAGCCGTGCCTGCGGCCGCGCGTACGGGCCAGCGGCGCGCGGCGGTTAATGGACTGCGCCGCCTGCCGGAATTCCTCACGATCTGGGTTCCGCTGCTGCTATCCGCAGGGCATCTCATTGCATTTGCGCTGTGGACGCTCTGGATCTCGTTCACCCCCTCCACCCTGGTTCCAGTCTCCGGCTGGGTGGGCTTGCGCAACTACACCGCGATGATGGCAACGCGGAATTGGCAGATCGCGTTCGACAACCTGTTGGTGTTCGGCAGCGGCTTCGTGCTGCTCAGCGTGTTGACAGGTCTTGCGCTCGCAATCCTGCTCGATCAGCGCATCCGCGGCGAGAACGTGTTGCGCTCAATATTCCTCTACCCTCTGGCCGTCTCCTTTGTGGTCACAGGCACGGTCTGGAGCTGGCTTCTCAATCCAGGCATCGGTATCCAAAAGCTGGTCAACGATCTCGGCTGGACATCCTTCCGATTCGACTGGCTGATCGACCGTGACATGGCGATCTGGACGATCGTTATCGCCGCGGTTTGGCAGTCCTCGGGCTTTGCGATGGCTCTCTTCCTTGCCGGCCTCCGCTCGGTCGATGGCGACCTTATCAAGGCTGCACAGATTGATGGTGCCGGACCGGTGCGCATGTACCGGCGTGTCATTCTTCCCACGCTTTGGCCGATCACAGTGACCGTTGTCGTGATTCAGCTCCAGTTCGCCATCACCACCTTCGATCTCGTCCGGGCGCTGACCGGTGGGGGCCCTGGCACCGCTACGCAGCTGCCTGCTCTCGTCGTTTACGATTTTATGTTTCAGCGCGGCTTGCTCGCGCGCGGCGCGGCGGCGGCGGTTCTCATGTTGCTGATCCTACTTGCCGTGCTGCTGCCCTACGCAGCATGGCAATATTTGCAACGCCGGCAGTCCGCGCATGCGTGAGACGACCTTCGCGCCGAGCCGCATGCTCATCTATCTCCTGGTTTTGATGATCGCGGCCGCCTATTTGGTGCCGCTCCTTGTGGTCGTGCTGAACTCCCTGCGCACGGCCGAAGAGATCGCGCAGACCTCGATGATCGGCTGGCCGAAGCAATGGGCCTGGGGCAACTATCTTGTGGCCTGGGGCGATTTTTGCATAGCCCAGACCTGCGCCGGCATCCGGCCCTACATGCTCAATTCCGCGCTCGTGACCATCCCGGCGACCATCGTCTCCACCCTGCTCGGCGCGGTCGCTGGCTACGCCGTCTCCCTTTGGCGCTTTCGCGGCGATCGCTGGATCTACGGCGTGGTTACCCTTGGCATTTTTCTCCCCCAGCAGATGCGGCTGCTTCCCTGGACCATCGTGCTGCGTGACCTCGGCCTTACCAACACGCTTACCGGCCTGGTGATGATCCACACCATCCAGGGGCTTTCCTTCACAACGCTGTTTTGTCGCAACTATTACAGCGCCATTCCGCAGGAATTGATAAGGGCCGCGCGCATCGATGGCGCGGGCTTCTATCGCATCTTCTGGCGCATCGTGCTGCCGCTTTCGCCCCCCATCCTGATTGTCACCGTGATCTGGCAGTTCACACATATCTGGAACGAGTTCCTTTATGGCGTCACATTCACCACGGGCCAACAGCAGCCCGTCACCGCCGCGTTGATTGCGCTCTCCGCCTCAATCGCCGACATACCGCAACACGGCGTACAGAGTGCCGCGGTGATGATCGCGGCGCTCCCCACTTTGCTGGTCTACCTCTTTGGCGGGAGGTATTTCGTGCGGGGTCTTACCGCCGGCGCCGTCAAGTAGGAGATCCGCATGTCGGCTCTCAGCGTTCACTATGTGCACAAGAAGTTCGGCGCCCTCGAGGTGCTGAAGGGAATCAACCTCGAGATGGGATCGGGCGAGTTCACGGTCCTGGTTGGGCCATCGGGCTGCGGCAAGTCGACATTGCTCAATATTATCGCGGGCCTGGAGCGCCAGAGTTCCGGCAGCATTCAGATCGGCGGGCGCGTCGTCGATGACGTTCCGCCCAAGGATCGCGACATCGCCATGGTGTTCCAATCCTACGCGCTCTACCCGTCCATGACGGTGCGGCAGAATATAACCTTCGGTATGGAGTGCCGTAACGTTCCACGCGCGAAGCGCAACGAGGCGGTCGCTCGAGTTGCAAAACTTTTGCAGATCGACGGGCTGCTTGAGCGTAAGCCGAGCCAGCTCTCCGGCGGTCAGCGTCAGCGCGTCGCCATGGGCCGCGCCCTCGTGCGCGACCCGCTCCTCTTTTTATTCGATGAGCCCCTTTCAAACCTGGACGCCCAGCTGCGTGTTGAGATGCGCATGGAAATCAAGCAATTGCACCAGCGCCTGGGTTCAACAATCGTGTATGTCACCCACGACCAGATCGAGGCCATGACGCTTGCCACCCGCATTGCCGTCATGCGCCAGGGCGTCGTGCAGCAATTCGCCGACCCGGAGACGGTCTATAACCGTCCCGCCAATCTTTTCGTCGCCCGCTTCATGGGGGCGCCGCCGATGAACACGCTTTCCGCCCGCCTTGAGGCCGCCTCCGAGGGGACCGTAGCCGTGATCGGACAGGGTGCGGCGGCGATCCGGTTCCCTGCACCCGCTGGGTCTGAAGGCTGGATTGGCCGCGAGGTTGTGCTCGGCATTCGCCCGGAATGCATCGCCGAGCCGACACGACACTTCAGCGACGCGCCGAACACCGCGCTTACCATTGCCGCACCGGTGGAAATGATCGAGCCCATGGGAGCGGAGACCATCGTGGTGCTGCGCCTTGGCGATGAGCGCGCGCTCGGCCGGGTGTCACCAGATCTCCGCCACCGCTTGGGCGAAACGGCGCGATTTGCCGTCGATACCCGCAAAATCAACCTATTCGACCCTGCCACGGGTGATCGCCTCGCATGATGAGCGCGCGGTCCGTGCGAGCGGCCTTGCATCCGACATTCTAGCGCCAGCGCACGCCAACGCTCGGCAACCCTCCAGGAGAGCTTCAATCAGTCGTCTTTCCTCGGTGCTTGATGCGCGCGTGGGGCTGCATGAGCGCGGTCTGTCTCGAAAAGCTTGACTTTGCGTTTAGGTCAAGACTAGCCTTCGGCCCGGTCGACGAGGCGACCGACGGACCGCGTAAAGGGTTCAACCCACCTCTGCAGCACTAAGCTGAGATCTCTCCTTCTTTCTTGCCCGAGTTGCGGTCAGCGGGCACAGAGAAAGAAGGTGTCCCATGCCGCTGGCCCTGCCTGCGAATCCCGACCTCGACTGGCTCAGGAAAGCCGCCAAGAAGCGCCTTGTTGCCCTGCGCGCCGCCAAAGCGGATGCAAGGCTGCATGAGGCGCAACGCGCCGTAGCCAACGCATATGGCTTCAAGAGCTGGCGCGCGCTCAAGGCGCATGTTGAGGCCATCAATACATACCTTCGCGAGCGCGATTGGGTGTTCGATGCAGCCCGGGCCGGTGATATCGAGACGATCCGCCGTGCCTTCGCGGCGGGGTTCGACCCGGCAACTTGCGACCGCGATGGCCGCACGATCCACCAGATCGCCAAGGAGCATCGTTATGAGGCTCTCGAGCTGTTCGCGCGTGATGCGCAAGGCGGAAACTCGCGCACCAAGGTTGAGATGGAGGCGATTCAAGCCATTGTGAGGGCGGCACAATCGGGGGACGTTGCCGCGCTGAGCGAGCGCCTTGATGCCCGCCCCGATTTGATCGATGCACTGGGCGGCGATGGCTTTCAGAAAGCCACCGCTTTGCACCTGGCCGTATTGCACAACCAACATGCGGCCATCCGACTGCTGATCACGCGCGGTGCCGACCTCAACCGTCGCGACTTTCCGGACAACGCGGGCCCGCTTCATTTTGCAGCCGTGCACGGCGATCTGCACACGATCAGGTTGTTGGTCGAGGCCGGGGCCGACGTTGAGGGCAAAGGGGATGACTATGAGGTCGGGGTCCTCGGCTGGGCGACCTGCTTCCAACAGGTGCGGCTCGACGTGGCGGACTACCTGCTTAGTCACGGGGCGTCGCTCAACCTTTGGAGTGCGATCGCACTGGACAGAAGCGATGAGGTGCGCGCCATGATTGCGCACGACCCCGCGTTACTGCTTGCGCGAATGACGCGCAATCATCATCGCCGCACGCCGCTGCACCATGCGGCAGCGAAAAACCGGTCGCGAATGGTGCAGCTTTTTCTCGAGCTTGGTGCCGACGCGAATGCAACCGATGCGACTGGCGCGACGGCGCTGACGACGGCCTCGCAAGAGAATTCCGACCCGGCTATTGCTTCAATGCTTATGACAGCGGGTGCCAGGCTCGACTTCCTGACGGCGCTCAATACGGGCCGGTACGCCGAGGCAGAGGTGATGTTGCGTGATGATCCCTCGCGCATTGGTCCCGACGGACGCGATACCATTGCGCTCCACCTTGCCGTCAACAAACGGAACCTGGGGACCATCCGGTGGCTGCTTGCGCACGGCGTCGACGTTAATGCCATGCGGCGCATGTGGGACTGCAATCACACCGCCCTGCACATGACCTTGGAAAGCGGCGCGCTCGAGATCGGTCGCCTTTTGCTCGATCACGGCGCCGATCCGAACCTCCGAGACGACAAATATAAGGCCACGGCACTCGGTTGGGCAGACTTCTTCGGCCGCACCGATTTCGCGCAGCTTCTCGCCGAGCGAGGCGGGGTAAAATAAATCTGAGAAGGCGAGCCGGCGGCGGGTGACGGGGCGCCGCCATGAGGGCCAGGATCAATTGCGTTGGCGGCAAATCCGCAAGGAGGACCGTATCCGCCGACACGCCTGTACCTCTTGGGCAATGCAATACCGGTCCTTTAGGCGCAGCGCAACCAACGCATCCCACGTGACCATGATGTGGTAGGCTGTGCCAGCCGTGTCGTCATCGTCGAGCCTAGGGACGAGATAAGAATGGGTGAAGTGAGCTTTGCGCTGATAGCGAAGCCGAACGGGGCATTGGCGGCACGCAATCGCGCGCGTGAGAGGTTTGCTGCCCGACAAAAAATGCGTCTCGGCACGTTGCTCGGCATGCTGGTGTGTACCGCACCGGCGGCGGCACAAAATTTGGCTCTGGAACCTGTTGTGGAAGGTCTGACGGCTCCCCTGCATCTGGAGGAGCCCGGCGACGGCAGCGGACGAAAATTTATCGTCCAGCAGAATGGCGTCATCCACGTGCTTGGCCCTGACGACCGGCTGACGTCCGAGCCCTTCCTTGATGTGCGGCCACGCATGCTCCCGCTCGAACAGACCTTCGAGGAGCGTGGGCTGCTAGGCTTTGCCCTTCATCCCCAGTTCGCCCGCAATGGGCGCGTGTTCGCGACGTACTCGGCCCCGTTGCGCGCGGGCGCGCCAGAGCGCTGGAACCATACGCGCAGGGTATCCGAGTTCACCGCTGACCCGGGCAACCTGGCAAAAATCGACGCTGCCTCCGAGCGGGTCTTGCTGGAGATCGACTGGCCGAGCCGCAAACACAATGGCGGCGCCCTTGCATTCGGCCCCGACGGGTTTCTCTATATCGGCCTTGGTGATGGTGGCGTATCGCATGGAATCGGCAAAAAGGTCCTCTGGGAGGCATTCGACGTCCCGGCGCACGCGTTGACTTGGGACGGTCTTGCGCAAGACACCGATTCGCTGTTCGGCAAAATCCTTCGTATTGATGTCGATCGAGGATTTCCTGGTTATGCGATCCCGCGCGACAATCCATTCGTCTCCGGAGCGGGCAAAAAGGAAATCTGGGCTTGGGGATTTCGCAATCCGTTCCGGATTGCCTTCGATCGCAATGACGGCAGCTTCCTCGTTACGGCGGTTGCTGAGACACTTTGGGAGGCAGCCTACCGCGTGCAAGGCCCCGGCAACTTCGGATGGCCGCTGCTGGAGGGGACGCATTGCGTGGACAGGCTGAAGCCGCGCCAACCTCCCCCAACCTGTCCAGCTCGGGACGACGCGGGCAAGCGCATGCTGCTTCCGGTCCTCGAGTATCCGAATATGCAGGCATCGCACCCGGAGACAAAGCTTGGCGTGGCCGGCGTCGGAACAGCCATTACCGGCGCCAGAATGTACCGGGGCGGCGCGATTCCGGCACTCGCGGGCAAACTGGTGGTCTCCGACTGGAGCGCTGCCTTCAAACAACCATCCGGACAGATCTTCGTCGCCGATCCCGGTCCCGAAAACGGGCAGCTGTGGCCTTACCGTCGTGTCCTGCACGTCGACACGCGCATCATCGGCCTTGCCGAGGATCGTGCGGGCGAAATCTATGTCTTGGCGAACGAGACCTTGGGTCCCTATGGCGCGACCGGCAAGGTACTGCGGCTGGTTGCCCGTCCGTAACTCGCGTTAGCTCTGGTCCATATTTGATTGGCCCGGCGCCCGAGCCCGAGCGCCTAAGGGGTGCGGGTTAACGCCCTCGCCGCCGCCTTGGTCGAGGAGACGCTTGATCGCCCACGTCCGCTACTGGCCCCCGCCGATGACCTGGGCCTACCTTCGCGAACGAGAGGGCCAATCCTCCGCTCGCGCGTGGTAGGCGAGGCCAAGGTCGCTATTTCGGGCCGAGGGATGCCGAAGATCGGCCCCGCGCTTACCGCATTTTTGGCATCGGGCGCTCTGCCGAAGTCGATCGCTGGAGGTGTCCGCGCCCCACCGAATGATTAAAGGGGTTATCGCCAGGGGTGCCCGGTGAAGACAGTTTGGATTCCGGCAGTTAACCCACAGCCAGGGCGCCGCCTGGCGCATTTCCTCCAGCGTCGGCGGCGCGATGTTGAACGTCCGCGGCATCGCTCCAGTCTGGTGCGCTTCGAGGGGGAGAGGAAGCCACGAGATCTGGCCGTGCTTCGACCATCCGTCCCACATCTTGGGGCTCCCTCACCCCGAGTTTGGACGAGTACTGGCGTGGACGCGGTCGCTCAGGGAGCCAGAAACAAGCAGCCAATGTGCTTGCCATGCCATAATGGTTTGGCAGCATGAGTTCGTTGGGTGCTACTCGCGATAGCACTCTTCTTGGGGAGGCCCACGTGCCCGATGGGTTTAGCAACAAGCCACTTAGCGAAGTGAACGTCGAGCGGGTGGGCGAGCAGGCCAGTGACCACATGGCACGTGCTCTTCAGGAATACCAGCAGGCACGGTTCGGCCCGGTCCATTTCGACTATCTGAGCATTTTTAAGGGGCGCCTGGAAAACGCGTTGCGCAGCGATGACTCCCCGCCACTACTGCTTGCGAAGATCGAAGTGGAATTGTTCTCGCAGCAAATCGAGAAGCTCAGGTCGAGGATGTTGGATGAAACCGTGCGAGCGATGACGCATTGGCTTGATGTTGCAGATCAGGTTGGCGCGCGCTCAGAGATCGATGCGTTATTAAAGCATTCAACCGAGCAGTTTTGCCAGGCCATCGGGTCCGATGCACTCAAGGTCGCGGAGAGCTATGCCGACTTGCTTAAAAAGGCTGACACAGCATGGCGCCAAAAATACCCGGAGAAAGCTGCTCGGTTCGACAAATCAGTAACGCAGTGAACGACACGCCCCGAGCGCCCGCGATGCCAAGCCCGTAATCGATTTTGCTGGCGGGCGCGATTTTGCCCTGACCCGTAGGGTCACGCTTGGCGGTTCTCTATCAGCGCTGAAGAAGTCCTTGAGGCTAAAAGGCGCAGCGCTTGCGATGTCGGAAATTGACGGCAAAACCGGGGCCGGCCTTCGCTTATGACCCAGCCTTCGCGTTGGCCATCCGACTGTCGCTCGGCTGCTCTTCTTCGAGGCACGCGTCGCGCTCGTTGGCTGGGCTCAAGTTTCGACAATCTCCCTCGCTGGGGGCAGGCTCCGGCGAGGGCTTTGCCTTTGGGCCGTGCGGCCGCGCGCTCGAACATTGACCGCAAATGCCCCTTGCGTTCACAGCCTCGGAACTCCTGTGCTGTTTGCGGGCTATACAAGGGCTGAGGAACGCAGGGATGGCCGGACCATACGTGCTGGGCGGAACTCGACATGAACAATCCTCTCATTATCGGGCTTGTCGTCTTCACCATAATCTCGGCGGGCGCATTCGCCGGCTGGAAGCTCAGAAACCTTCTGCCAGCGGAGCACCTAAACGAAGAGGCAAAAGGCCTGATATCCGTATCAACGGCAGTGGTTGCCACGGTTTCGGCGCTGGTCCTCGGGCTTCTCATCTCGAATGCCAATACATCCTTCATTCGGCTCGGGGGAGAAGTGACCACGCTTTCGGCGCAGATCCTCCGGCTTGATCAAATGCTCCGCCGCTACGGCTCGGAGACAGAGGCAGCTCGCCAAACCCTGCGACAGTATGCCGAGCAAAAAACTGCGGATCTGTTCCCTGACAATCAAGCGCAGGTGCGCCTCGGCAATTCCGTGACTTATGAACTGCTCCAGCGGCTCGAGGATATGCTGCTGGTGTTGAAACCAACAAATCCTCGCGACCAATGGTGGATGGGTCAAGCTATGACTCTTGCGGGCAAGATCGGAGACACACGCTGGCTGATCGCCCAACATGTGGGTCAGGGCACTCCAAAAGCATTCGTTGCTCTCCTGGTCTTCTGGCTTGCCCTCCTGTTTTCTAGTTTTGGTCTGTTCGCGCCACATAACGCGACATCTGCGGTCGTCCTGACGTTATGCGCATTCGCCGTCGCCGGTGCAGTTGCAATGTTTCTGGAATTGGAGCAGGGCTTTGGGCGTATCATCCACGTTTCGCCAAAACCCATGCGTCAAGCGGTCCAGCTGTTGGAAGCGCAACAAGGCGAATGAGGGCGACAAGCCCTTATCGCGCCTCGTCGGGACCCCCTTGCGCGCGGGCCGCCGTCATTGAGCCAGGCGTCTCAACGTCCTTGCTGCCATAGGCCGATTCCCACGGCAGTTTAGCGAGAAATGCCGTTACAACTCGCCGCAGCAAAAAGCGCCCTGGCGTCCCCAGGCGCGACCATGAGCATACGGGCGACGCCAAGGCTGCGGCGGCTCGCGCTCAGCTGAAGGGCAAGGCCGTGCTGATCGGCAATGATCGACCCTACATCGATCGGCATCGCACGCCATTTTCGGCGAGGTCGGGCGACGAAATGCTGGGCGTGATGGTTCACGCCCATCTCACGGTGCAGTTGTTGGATGGCCGCGGCTATGCGGAGCTCGACGACACCTGGACGCGCGTTTTGATCATTGGCCTCGCGGCGCTCGGGTTGCTGCTGGGGTGGATTTTTTTGGCAGCAATGACTTGATCTGACGGGGCGCAGCGTTGCTACCGTGGCTTTGGTCGCCATCGATGCGGTGGTTTACGCACAGCTTCGGATCATACTTCCGTTCACGCTGGCCCTGGCGGTCTGGCTTATCGTAGTGACCTGCGGGCATCATCTGCGCACACTTGTAAGCTGGGCGTTAAGGCATGGGACAGTGAGGACGTCGTCGAGCCAGCAAGCTGCTCGGCAGCATGCCGCCTAAGATCGCGGCGACAAATAAGAAGGAGCTTTGGTCCTCGAGTTGAAAAAACGAGCAGCACCTTTTTGTTTTGCGAGACCAGCGCGGCGCCGCCACGCGGCCAAACGCCCTCCAGCCCAATGACGAAGGGCTCACGGCATCCTGGCGCTTTGCGCCGCTCCCGATGAGTTGACCAGAAATTGGATCGCACCCTCGCCTGGGAATAAAAGCGTGTCCAAAGAACCCACCAATCAGCCGGCGACAATTAATTCCACGACTTTGTCATTGCTTTAAAACGGGCTACCGGGCCCCATCGCGGATTATAAGCCGGTTCGATGCGAGGGGCGTGCTGGCACATTGAGCGGGCATCACGCCTCAGCCAATTCGTAGCGCACAGGCGTGCTGTAGTCCGGGTCCTCGTGCAGCCTCCAATACATCTCCTTGATACGCGTGGTAACGGGACCCGGCGTACCGTCGCCCACCAGCACCTCATCTACGCTGCGAACAGGCATGATTCCGCCGGCCGTCGAGCTGATGAAGACCTCGTCAGCCCTGAGCAATGCAGCCAACGGCACCTTGGTAAGGCGGCAACCGATGTTCAACGCAGCCGACAGCTCGACCACCGTCTTGCGGGTAACGCCCTCGAGCACACCGCGGTCGGGAGACATGAGTATGCCCTCCCGCAGCACGAAGATGTTCCATCCGCGACCCTCCGTGACATTGTCCTCCTGATCGAGGAGCACCGCATACTTGGCCTGACGATCGTAAGCCTCGAACAGGGCTCGTACGAAGTCGAGGCGCCCGAAGTTCTTGATGGTGGGGTCGACGGCTTCTGGGGGAATGCGAATCGTCTTTGCCACTATGATGTCACTGCCCGTCTCCGCCTCGGGCCCCGAGAAGACTTTGTAATAAGGCACGGCCCATACCATGAAGCGGTTCTTGCAGGTGCGCAGATCCTTGTGCGCAGTGGCAGGTGATCCGCGCGTTGCGGCGAAGGTGACCATCGCCTCGGTCAGGCCCGCGCGCGCAACACAGCCGTGCAGCACTTCGGAAACTTGCTCACGATCGTAACCCAGCGAATAGTAGCGCCTCTCCGCGACCGAGTGGTCCCAACGGTCGAGGTGATCCCTAAGGCGAAAGAACCGACCCTTATGCACGTGGATGGCGTCATAACACATGTCGCCGAGCTGGAATCCCATGTCGGTAATCGGCAGCCGCATCTCGGCTATTGGCATATAGGTCCCATCCATGAACCCAACGCCCATGCTTCCGTAGCCTTCGGCCTCGCTCATCTTGTCTCCTCCGGCAGGTAGATCATGATACCGCGACGCCCGAGGGTTGACGATGCTCAGCTCGCACGGAACCTCGCAAAGTGCTGCAGCCAAATGTCTGCTACCCGTCGAGTGCCAATTGCCCCGAACGCTCGGCGGATCGGCGGGCACCCATCAAAGCGAGGCGAGCTCGCAATTTGAGAGAAAATGGCCCGCCATTGCATCGAGGTCGTGTTGGCGCCCCATCGGCGCCGCGGAGAGGGGTCGCAAGCCCGGAAATTTCCTGAAAATCGCCAGCAAATAATGAACTTGTGACGTCGTGGTGCTGTGGTTCCCGCGTTCCTCTAAAGGCGCCGCAATCTGGTCGATCGGGGCGTGTTGGCCCTTTCTAACGATTGATCTTGCCAACGCGATCGGTCTAAGTTCGGTGCACAAGGAATTGGCAGGCCGCTCATTTCACCGCGCCCTTGCCGATCCTCGGGGGGAAATCCGTGCGATCACTTCTTGCTTTGCTTGTCCTCGGGCATTTTGCCGTTGACGCTGCGCTTGCCGACAGCACGCTCTTCAGGCCCGTGACGGCAACAGCATTTATCAAGGCGCTGGAGCAGCAGGCGCCCACTTTGAAATACGACTGCAGGACCTACGAGGAAAAGAATATTGACCGTCTTAAGCGTCCATTGATCGAGGCAAGCGCCGTATTCCTTCGGGCCTTTGTTGAGACACACGGTTCGGTGACGGTGACGTCGGCGCATCGCACAAGAGAAGAGCAGAGCTGCGTGTGTGCGGGAGAGAAGGGACCCTGTTCGCGATCCAAACCGTCGCGCCACTTCTTCGGATGGGCGATCGACGTGCGCGCAGGTGCTGGTACAAAGGCCGAATATGAGTGCATCCAGGATTTCGCCAAAAAGAACCCGCAGTTGGGGATACATTTCCCGTTCGGCATGAAGGACAGACCGCACATGGAGTGGAACGGAAGAACGGTCTCCTTCAAAGCAAGTGCGAAAGTGCCGATCGTTCCTTGCTCGGGGCCGGTCACAACGATGATGGATCCAAATAAGTTTCCAGATTGAGATGCCGCCGGGGTGGACGGCAAGGCGAAGGTGACCGTTGCGGGTTGGGCCAATGCCGTGGACCCTGCAACAAAGCGGCCTCGTTCCACTAGCGCCCCCAGGGGCGCTTGTGCCACGCGAGCACCGAAGGCGTGGGACGCGGGAACCTGAGGGTCACGGGGCTCACAGGGTGGCTCCTTGGCACCGCTCGCATCTTGAGGCGGCGCGTTGGCCTCGAGCCGAAGCCGAACTGATCCGTGGGCGCCGCTACGGGGAAACGACCGCACCGACCTGCGATGGGCGCGCGCGCGCGCGCGCCCCGCGCGATCTCGCACCGTAACCTCCGGTTAGCGCGTGGGGTTGCTCCCACCGTGACTTGCAAGCATTGACTGACAGACCGATGGACGGGTGCGATACCGGAAATGCCAGCGGTTCACCGCAAAAGAGGTGTCTCTCCCAACGTCAGGGCGTAGAGAACCATTGCTGAGTGACGCAGGGACGCTAATAATGTTGCCCCAAACGAAAGCGAAAACCAGGGGAGAAACGTCATGCGACTTCGTGCCTGCGCCCGCGCGGCTTTAGTGGCTGCGCTCGTTCTGGCCTATGGCCCCTCGGCCGTGGCTCAATCGCCGCAAAAGCTCCGCTTTCAGGCGAGTTTTCCCTCTTCAAGCATGATCTTCGAGAATCTGAAGTTCTGGGCCGAGCGCGTAAAAGCCATGTCGGGAGGGCGTCTCGAGATCGAGGTGGCGCCGGCCGGCACGATCGTCCCCGCCTTCGAAGTCCTTGATGCTGTGCACAAGAAGGTCATCGATGGCGGCCATACCGCTGCGGCGTATTGGGTCGGTAAGCAACGGGCAGCAACTCTCTTTGGTCCCGCGCCCGGCGGCCCGTTTGGCATGGACATGATAGACTACATGGGATGGATCTATGACGGGGGCGGCCTCGAGCTCTATCGAGAGCTCTACCAAGACCAGCTCAAGCGCGACGTCATTCCCATTCCCTTGACCTCGGTCGCAAACCAGGTGCTGGGCTGGTTCAAGCGCCCGATTTCGAGTTGGGATGATCTTAAGGGTCGCAAATGTCGTGAGACCGGCATTACCGCCGAAGTGTTTAGCAAGTCGGGAATGGCACCCGTCAACATGCCCGGTGGCGAGATTGTCCCTGCCGGGGAGCGTGGCGTCATCGAGTGTGGAGAATGGGTCGGACCGGCCGAGGATATGAAAATAGGTTTCCAGACCGTGTGGAAACACTACTACATGCCTTCCACGCACGAGCCTGCCACTGTCTTGGAACTGCTGATCAACGCGGACATCTGGAAAAGCCTGAAACCGGACCTGCAGGAGATCATCAGAGCCGCCACGTGGGAGGCGACCTTCCGGTCCCAAACGATTACCAATAAAATGAATGCCGAGGCGCTGAAAGAGCTGCGTGAGAAACACAACGTCAAGATCGAGCGCACGCCGGAGGATATCTTGCGCAAGACGCTCGAGGCCTGGGACCAAATCGCCAAAGAAGAATCCGAAAAGAACCCATTCTTCAAAAAAGTCTACGAGTCGCAGCGGGCCTATGCCTCTCAGGTGGTACCGGCGCGCCGCTTTGTGATCCCGCCCTATGAGGCTGGTGCAAACTATTACTGGCCCGACAAACAGTAAGGCGGCATTCCCAATGGGGAGCGGGCATCCAATTCGCTCCCCGTTTCTGCAATGGAGTCGGAGCTAGATGCCAAGCGACAACGCAGCGGCGCCAGGGCGGCAACCCTCGAAGCGCTATCGCGACGTTATTCGCGCCATCGATGGCATCACCCAGTGGACCGGCTACCTCTTTGCGCTGATTGTCGCTCCGCTTGTCATCGCGAACGTTATCGAGGTGTTCATGCGCTATGCGATGAATGCACCGACCTCGTGGGCTCTCGACGTGACCACAATGTCCTTTGGTGCTCTATTCATGCTCGGCGCGGCCTATGCATTGCTTAAGGGCGCGCATGTCCGCACCGACATGCTGTGGGAGAAATTCTCGAACCGCAAGAAGGGCATCATTGATAGCATCGCCTATCTCTTGTTCTTCCTGCCATCGATGGCGATTCTGTTTGCGATCTCGATAGATGATTTCCTTTACTCGCTTTCGATCAACGAAAAATCAACGTCAGGTATCTGGCAGCCCGTGATCTGGCCGCTGCGGGCGGTCATCCCTTTGGCAGCCGCCCTGTTGTTCCTGCAGGGACTTTCCGAGCTCATGAAAAGTTTATGGGCGGTTCGCACTGGCGAAGTTCTGACTCACCACGAAAAAATCGAAGTGTGAGCCTCCGATGAGCTTCAACGAAATCCTGGGCCTGTTCATGCTGCTTGCCATGATAGGTGTCATTTTCGTTGGCTTTCCGATTTCCTTCACCCTGCTATTCCTCGCCTTCATCTTCGGTTCAATCGGCGTCGGTCCCGACCAGACCTTCAACCTCGCCTATCTGCAGATCTGGGGCACAATGAAGGACGACATCCTTCCCGCCGTGCCGCTCTTTATTTTTATGGGCTACATGACGGAGCAGGCGGGTTTGATGGAGCGCCTCTTCCTGGCATTGCGCCATCTGCTGGCACCGGTGCGTGGCTCCCTCTACTTAGCCGTCATCTTGACCGCGACGATCTTCGCAATGGCAACGGGCATCGTCGGCGCAGCCGTCACGGTGCTCGGCATCATGGCCGGGCCTATCATGATCAAGACCGGCTATGACGCCAAGCTCTCAGCCGGCGCGATAGCCGCGGGTGGCACGCTCGGAATCCTCATTCCCCCGAGTGTGATGCTGGTCGTGATGGGCCCAACCATGGGCGTCCCGGTCAATATGCTCTACTCCGCGGCCTTTGGGCCCGGATTCTTGCTCGCGGGCTTGTATATCGTCTATTGCATGGTGCGCAGTTTTTGGAATCCCGCTCTTGGCCCGCCCGTGCCAAAGGAGGAGCGGGTGGCTGACGTTTGGCTGGTGATCAAGGAGGTCTTGGTCGGAGTGCTGCCGCTGGCGCTGCTGATCGGCTTTACGCTCGGCACCATCCTCGCGGGCCTTGCCACACCAACCGAAGCCGCGTCGTGTGGGGCCTTTGGCGCCACGGTGTTGGCGTTGCTCTATCGCCGCCTGACATTTGCGGCACTCAAAAACGCCGCGGTCGCCACCATGGTGACGTCGAGCATGGTCCTGTTGCTCGCAGTTTCCTCGAACGTATTTGGCGCCGTATTCACCAAACTTGGCACTGCGACCGTTATTACCAACACGCTCGTGGCAATTCCGCTGCCAGACATCTGGAAGCTGGTTGTGATTATGTTCTTGATATTCGTCTTAGGCTGGCCTTTCGAGTGGCCGGCCGTCGTGCTCGTATTCCTGCCGATCTTTCTACCTGTTGTTGAGAAGCTTCAGCTCGGAATGTCCAAACTGGACATGCTGATTTGGTTTGGGGCGTTGGTCGCAGTCAACTTGCAGACCGCATTCTTAAGCCCGCCCGTTGCGATGTCTGCCTACTATTTGAAGAATGTCGTGCCCCAGTGGAGCTTGGCCACGATCTACAAGGGCATGGCAGACTATATGGTAATCCAGGTTCTCTGCCTTCTCGCCTTGATCCTCTGGCCGCAGATCGCGCTCTGGCTACCCCAGGTCCTGAGATAGCCCGTTAACCCTGCCCAGCCGGCGAGCGCGCTGATCATGCTCGCTGCTTTGCCTCTAGAAGCGCGCAAGCGGTGCCGACGCCCCCATTGATCATAAGCGGCGCGTCGGTATTGCGATCTTCGCATATCCGGTGAATTCCCGATCCCCGGCGCGCGAATTGTCGGCAACAGCTACTCGTGGACGCCGCCAAGTTCAAAGGGGAGCCCATGCGGGCGACACTCTCACTCGTCATTTCGGCTGGACTGCTGATGACAGGTGTTGAGCCCGGCGAAGCTGCCAATGGTCGGGCGAAACAGCGGCGCCAGAATACCTATTATTATAATCCCACCACAACGGCGACGGAGCGCCAGCTGCGCAATCAAAGAGCATATGAACGTGGCGAATACTATGAGCATGACTCAAATGCTCTACCCTTTGGCAGTCGAGCATGGTGGGAGCAAAAGCAGCGTGAGGGCATGGATGAGCGATGATGCCGGCTAGACGCAGCGCTGCGGATGTCGCGGCGAGCTGCCGTGCCGCGGACAAGGAAGGCGAGGGACGCCGGGTGTGATGACGTCCCTCGCCCCAGTTCGCTTCGGCCGTAGCGGGGTGGGTGCCGGCCGAAGCGCAGCGCTTGTTTGACCTTCAGGTGGCCAATCCGCGCTGTTGGAATATCGTGGGAGAGCAGCCGGGTATATAGGACCTGCGCTGCTTGTCAGAAGAGCGTGCGTCAATACAAAGCTTGGGCGGAACGGTGCTGCAACTTTTGAAGGGCCTGCTGGCGTCTGGCGAAAAAAACGGGCTTGTTAGCCGCCGAGGCGTATAGAGCCGCACAGGCGCGTCAGCTCGTCGTGAATTTTTCTCTCTTCCGACCAGTGCCGGACCATCACCTGCGCTCGGCGAAACATCAGCCGCACCGGTCGTTGCGCGTAGCGTTGCGCCAGTTCGTCTAACTCGGCGCGCTCTCGCGCCCAGATTTGCTCGAGGTCTGCGTGCAGCGCCTGACCGCGATCGAGGCGACACCGAACGGCTTCATCGGTGCGGAGATGTGCCGCGCTTGCAGCAATCATTGCAGCCACTGCGGAAAATAGAATGTAGACTGATTTTCAATGTACTGAGGTATTTTTTTCGCGCTATGGACTTTGGTCTTACGCGCGTTCTGGTATGGTTACCGCCGCGCGCCCCACCGCAACGTTCGACGCCTGCCGCCCGCCCTTGCAAGCCTTTGGGGCGCCTCCGGCCGGATGCGGCAATGGCCTAGGCTTGCGGCAGTGCGAGCCATGCTCTCTGGCAACGAGACGATGCGGATGTGGGTCGCGCGCAAATGGCCGCGGCGAGGCGGCGCTGAAAGCATTGGATTCGTGCAACACGGCGACCGGAAGAAGACGCATCCCAACACGCACCGCGCCTCTGCCAGCAAAACTTCGTGGCGCTCAGGCCTTCAATAAAGGGTCTGACGATGTTATGAACGGATCATGGCCAAACCGAAAACAAGGGTGCGAACCGCGGATAGGTACGTCTGGCGCGACGCGACGGGTCGCTTTCAAGGCATCATCATTCCCGACCCCGTCGTGAGGCCGAAGGGTGTCAGCATCCGCTCCATCAAGCGGGCGATAGAAAAGACGACGCAGCCCTATGGTTCCTCCCAGCATAAGCGCAAATGAGCTCCAGGCTGCAGAGCCCCAATGTTTTCGTCAATGTTCCTTTCGATGATGAGTATGAGCCCCTCTTTGAAGCGCTAGTTTTTACGGTCTCGGCCTGCGGCTATCGGGTACGTTGCGCACTCGAAGACGACGACAGCGGTGACATCCGGCTGGACAAGCTTGTGCAATTGATCCGAGAAAGCCCACGCTCCATCCATGATCTCTCTCGCATAGAGCCCGGCCAAAATGACCTTCCCCGCTTCAATATGCCATTCGAACTGGGATTGGCGCTTGGAGCAAAGAGGTTTGGCCAGCGTCTAGGCGATCGCATCAAGATCATGGTGGCAGACCCCTACAGGTTGCCCGCGTATTTATCGGATCTCGGCGGTAACGATCCGTCCGCGCATAGGAACGATCCTGATCAAGTCATTCGCATCGTCAGCAGTTTTCTACACCGCACGCCATCCGGTGGTATGCTGCCGGGCCCCGCTAAGCTTCGAACCGATTTCAAAAAATTCAAGACGCAACTTCCCGCCGTCGCAAGGGAGATCCATTATCAGGCCGACGAGATCAGCGGCTTTCGTAATTATCGAACCTTTGTTTGGTGTGTGGCCGAGATCTTGAGGAAGCCAAATCGCGCGGATTAGCGGGAGCGGCGAGCGGGGTCGGGCACCCCTAGCAACCCCTCCAGGCAAACGTGCCCCCAGCCGTTTCCGGCTGGAGGCCGAACCACAGGAGGTCCACTTGCCACACGCGAAACAAGAGTGGCAAGTGTCAAGAGCATACCGGGCTTGCGTTAAGGCGAGGTGAAGCAACCTGGCCTCGCCTGTCACCTTCGAGACTGCGTACTCAAGTCCCCTGGGCTAGAAAGTATCCCAGCGCCGCAATCCCCCGCGGCGCCGGCGGCCTTGCCGCCCCTCTGCAGTAGTTGCGGGCTGCAGATCAGAGCGAGAGTTGGTTGGCGCCCACTCTCGCTCTTAATCCCATTTTATCCGATGCCCCATGCTCTTTTGCTTCGAGCGTCAGGGCGCAGACGAGCATTCGCCGGCCACCACACGCTGCCTCTATAGCTTGTTCCCGCGCGGGGGTGCCATCGCGCCGCGACGCGTGTTGTCCACATCCGCTCGATGTCCTGTGTCCACAATCATGCGCGTCGCTGACGAACAGAAAGACCTGGCAAACACGCGACGGCAGCGACCGTATGCAAGACTACCGTTGGCGACAATATTGTTCGCCGCCAGGAACGATTGCGCATCAAGTGGGTTCTCTCGTCATCTAGGCACTCCCCTCTGCCTAGCATTCCGCAAGCATCCTACGGCCGCCAAGCCTAGTGGGATGCAGTATCCGGCGCTTCCGCCCCCCTCGGAAGCGCCTTTTCTTGTGGGCATCGCTTGACGCGACCGACAAACCTGGGCGCGGGCCAGTTCAAGGCGTCGGTCGCTTGTTCCGGCGAGCCTGCAGGGCACGACGATCCGCTGTGCATGCCGCAAACGCTGATCGGGCTGAACTCAAGGAGCAAGGCGCAGCCCTTTGCTCCGGGCCTCGGCGAGCAAGCGCCGGGCATCCCGCGGCGAAATAAGACGCCCCGTCACTCCGCCCGCTGGGGGGGGCTTGCTGACGACGCCGACGTCGCGGTCTCTGTTTGGGTAACGCTCCTCCAGAGACCGGCGCGGGTCGTCGGTCGCGAGACCCTCCTCCTTGCTGCGCGCAAAGGCAAACGATCAAGCCCATGCGCACAAGCGATGCGCAGAGACCCCTCACCCCACGTCGGTTGAGGGGGCGCGCGCTCCCGTTAGCCCCAGGGCATATAAGGAAAAGCCCCGCGGCTTCAGATCCGCGAGGCGATAGTTTCCAGCTCAGACTTTCAGGTGATTTCAAACGCGTCTCTGGTCAAAATCCCCCAGCACCCGCGCCCGCTACAACGGGCGCATTTCAACCGGTCTCGAGGCGCGAGGGCTACCGACCAAAGTCGGGCGAACTATCGCGTGTGGCGCGTCCATGGTGGAACCTGGGCTGCGGACGGCGGGCCCCGCGCCGGGCCCGGTGCTCCTCGAAGGTTGCGCAAATGCATGAGGCCACAAACGTGGGTCCGGCATCTCAAATGGTCGCGGCCGCGCCACGCGCGGCCTGAAATTAACACTGCCGAATTCTCCACAGATCTCTCGCTTGACGCCACATTCGCAACCAGATGCTCCTTCATGCCTTGCCCGAAATCGGCGGCCCGAGCGGTGGCATTCAAGCCTCGCAAGGCGCCGTGCTCCGGCCCCGCAACCGGAGCGCACTTGGGCGAGGAAAGCACCCGCACCTCTTCCTCGCCCCTTCTCGTGCTTGGGCTGCGGGATTGCCAATCTTTACCTAATCTTTGTAGGTACCGGTGGGCGCCGCCTTGAGAGGCGCGAGGGTTCGCTCTTCGCGCACCCCCTGCGGGAGCAAACTCAACGGATCATCGTGCCGCGGGCTCCGATTTGGTCCGCGACCCCAAGCAGAGCGGGGGAACTGGCACAAGCCCCACGACCGTCCTCACGGCGCGCGACCGCCCCATCTCGGCTACGACCCGGCGCATTGCCTTTCGCTGATCTGCCACAGGCGCCGCGCGGCTTGCGTGTCGCGGGCTTGCGGGCTCGGCTGGCGCCGCTCCCTATCGACAAAATAACCCCCGTTTAAGTCCTCAGATTTGGCCGCGTGCGCCAGCCAAACGAGCGTTTCTGCCCCCTTCTCCACGGAGCGCGACCATGGCCGCAGGGCCAGCATCGCCAGGCTCATCACGACGCCATTGTTTCGGTTGAAGCCACTGGCGACGAGACCTGGATGAAAGCAACTTGAAATCACACCCGTGCCGGCGAGCCGATGCGCCAGCTCTTGCGCAAATAGGATATTGGCGAGCTTCGTCTGCTTGTACCTCAGAAAACCGTTGTAGCCCTTCTCGGCATTGAGGTCATCGAAGGGAAGCTCGGCACCTCGGTGGGCATCCGAGGCCGTTGTGATGATGCGGGACGGCGTACTGGCAATGAGCCGGTCGAGCAGCCGTGTGGTGAGCAGAAACGGCGCCAAATGGTTGACGGCCCAGGTGAGCTCGACACCGTCCGGCGTCAAGTGTCGGGTGCGGTACATCGCCCCGGCGTTATTGATGAGAACATCGATTTTCGCATGACGGGCCAAAACGTCCCCGGCTAAGTGGCGGACTGCGGCCTGGTCCGCGAGATCGGCAACAAAGCTCGTGACGCGGGCACCCTTGCGCGCCTCAGCTTGGATCGCGGCAGCCGCCACTCTGGTGCGCACGGCGTTGCGGCCGACAATGGCGACGTGGGCGCCGAGCGCCGCTAGGGCCTTGGCGGCCGCTAGACCGATGCCACCGGTAGCGCCCGTAATGAGCACCTGCCATTCGCGCATTGCATCTTTACCCAAGCTCGCCACCGGCACAAGCGTGCCGGCTATGGCGGCGGTTGCCTTGACTCGGCGCGCCAAACCTCCCGAGCTGTGCGCCGGTGGGATGGCCGAAAGCCGCCGATGTGCTGCCGGCGCGGCGCTACAATCGGCGCATTCAGCTAATGTAGCGCCGCTTGTCCGGCGCGACCGTCTCCGGTTTCAGCTCCCCGCCAGCCAGCAGCGTGTTCCAGAAGGTATAGTCGGCCTGATGCACGATCATGCATTCGAGGCTTCTGAGGAGGAGTTCGCCCTCGCCCGAGTGTGCCATGGCGATGTGCGCTATCTCTTCGGGCAAGCCGACGGTCAGGCAAATGTGCGCGCCGTAGGCGGGATGGCGCAGCGATGGACGGCCAAACCGCTTCTGCCGCTTCCTCCAGCGCTCGCGGTTAACGGGATCGAATTCCCAGGCTTTCCCTACATCGTGCACCAGCCCCCCGGCAATTATCACGTCCATATCGATCTTAAGCTCGGGATAGGCGGATCCCATTTCCTTGGCGATGCCGATCGCCAGTCGCGTAACGCCGCGCAAATGGTCCGTCTGATCACCGCGCCTGGCCTCGTTGACGTCGGGGTTCCCGGCAGGTGGGATATCGCGGATCGACTTGAAGCTGGAATTGGCGATGGCATAAGCCCACGCTTCCACCACTTTGCTCTGGAGTGCCGGATCGGCGATCAGCCCCACTTCGGGCAGTTCTTCCCTGACCTGGCGGCGCAGGGCATCCGTCATCGTCCGCGCCGTGGGTGGGGCATCCGATGTTCCTACCATGACAGCGGCCTTTCTCCGGTTCCACGCGATCGCCGCGCCGGCGCTGCGGAACTATAAAGCAGCGAAATTGGGGCGCAACGTGCCCTCACCCAGCAAGCCAGGCAGCTATTGCGGCTTCTGTTCCTCACCGAAGAACTCCAACAAATGCCTGACGAGCTCTGCTGGCGCCTCCTCCGGTATGAAATGGCCGCAATCGGCAATCACCATGCCGCGCACATCGAGTGCCGCCTGCCGCAGCGATTGCTCGGGTGCGCTGCCGCGGCCGCGGCCGTGCGGATAGCTAACGGCCCCACCAATCGCCAGCACCGGCATCGCCAGCTTGGCGTGGGCGAGCAAGGCCCTGTTGTCGGCGATATCTTGCAAGAGCGCGCGGTAATAAGCAAAGCCGGCACGCATGGCACCCGGCTGGCAGTAGGTGCGCAAGTACTCATCAACATCGGCCGGCCCGATGGCATCGGTCCGATAGGCGAACGTGTTATAGAACCAGGACAAATAGGCGCGCTCCCGGCCCTGCGTCAGGACTTCGGGCAGGTCCGCTGTCATGTGGAACTGGTGATGCCAGCGCCGGCCAGCTTCCGAGAAATCACCCCCAGCACCGGGAATGACGACGTCGAGAATGACCAGGCGGCGTACCGCGTCGGAATGGGCGGCCGCCAGCGCGAAAGCCGTCGGGCCGCCCCAATCATGTCCGACCAGAAAGAACGAGCGATGGCCGAGCCGCTCGGCAACCAGCGACCAAATATCATGGGCGACGGTCTTTTTGTCGTATCCGCCGAGCGGACGTGAGCTGTCGCCGAGGCCCCGCATGTCGGGGGCGATCACGTGATAGGTCTGCGCCAGGGCGGGTATGACGTGCCGCCATTCCCACCAGGTCTGCGGCCAGCCATGCAACAGGACGACGGGTGGTCCCTGGCCAGCCGTCACGTAGTGCATCAAGACCTCGCCAAGATCAGCGAAGTGGTGGCTGACATTGAGCGTCATGGGCGCCCTCCTCGCCAAAGCGTGAGGTAACCTATCACTCTCGCCGCAAGCAGGCGCAAGAGCGCTGCAGCGCTCTTGCTATCGAGATCTTATCCTCACAACAGCGTGCCGCGCAGCACCAGATAGGCCACGCTGAAATAAATCACGAGCCCGCTGACATCGACGAGCGTGGCCACAAATGGCGCCGACGCCGTCGCGGGGTCGAAGCCCAACCGCTTCAAGACGAACGGTAGCATCGAACCGGTCAGCGAACCGAACGTGACGATGGCCGCAAGCGTCAAGCCGACCGTCAGAGCAACGAGCGGCCAATGCACCCCGTAGTCGTAAAGGCCCAGTTCCTGCCAGAGTACGATGCGCACCACGCCGATAAGACCGAGGATGCTGCCCAGGGTCAGTCCAGTGGGGAGCTCGCGTGAGGCAATGCGCCACCAGTCCCCAAGGCCGATCTCGCGCAGCGCCAGGGCCCGGATCACGAGCGAGGTTGCCTGCGACCCTGAATTGCCACCCGAACTCATAATGAGTGGAATGAAGAGTGCGAGGACGACGGCCTTTTCGATCTCCCCCTGATAGGCCTGCATAACATTAGCGGTGAGCATTTCCGACAAGAAGAGGGCGCATAGCCAGCCGGCCCGTTTACGGATCATGGTCGCAAAGCCCACGGAGACAAAGGCCTGCTCAAAGGCCTGCGAGCCACCGAATTTCTGGACGTCCTCGGTGCCTTCCGCGATGATGGCGTCGATCACGTCGTCGACGGTGACGATACCCAATACCTCCCCGCCGTCTGCCACAACCGGCACCGCAAGTACATTGTATTTGCTGAGGAGACGCGCCACCTCCTCGCGGTCCGTCCATGCCGAAACGGCAATGGGTGCCTGGGCCTGCGCCGCCTCGAGGACTTTGGTTTCCGGTTCACTCACGACCAGTCGCCATAGCCCGATCACCCGGAGCAGCCGCCGGGAGGTCGCCTCCAGCACGCAGACGGTGTAGACCGTCTCGCGATTGCGTCCGACTTCGTGAACATGCTGCAGCGTGCGCGCGACCGTCCAATCGGCCGGCACCGCCACATATTCGGTCGTCATCAGACCGCCCGCCGATTGCGGCGGGTATTGCAGCAACTGATCGAGGGCCTCGCGCATGGCGCTGGGCAGGGATGCTTTGAGACGCTCTCGCCCCACCTCGGTCAACTGCCGGAAAAGTTGCGCCCGCCGATCCGGCCGCAGGCCGCTCAGGATGGCGGCGGCCAAGTCAACGGGCAGCAGCTCGAGCAGCTCCGGCGCGGCACCGAGATTGCGCACATTGAAGACCTGGATCGCCGCGGAAACCGGCATGGTCTCAAGCAGGTGCACGGCCTCCAGCCGGTCCAGCCGATTTAATTCTTCGGCGATATCGACGGCTTGGTGGCCGGAGAGAATTTGGGCTTTTGCCCCGCCTTTGGGCAGGTCAAACGGCGGCGCGGGCCGCGCGCGGCCGGTCTCAGCGAAAACATTCATGGCACTTGACCTCGGTTGTCGCCGCCGGTGGCGACCGAGGTGAGCGCCTCAAGCGAGGACGACTAGCACCCGATCACCGCCGACGGCTTCGTCGGTTGACTGTCGCTCGGCATGTCTTGTCTGTCCTCCACGCGAACAACGGGGAGCATAAACGGCACCCCTTGGGCCCGCATTTACGGCAGCCCTTGGGCGCTGGCGCGGGTCGAGTTCTCCATCGCGAACCCGTGCTCTGTCAATGGGGAGCGCGGACGCAGTTCGCAAGGGGCAGGGGCTTGAGGCGACCATTTTGCAGCGCAAACCCGGTCCCGCCCGGCAGCCGCCCTGCCCGGGAGCGCGACCCGCCAGGCTTGCGGCGGTGTCGTGGCCACATGCTAAGAAGGCGCCACGGGTGTCGGAACGTCATGTCCGTCATGCCGTGCACAGGGTTCAATGTGTTCAAGGGAGAAACGCATGACAACTCTCGATCGTCGCAGTGTGCTAGCAGGAGCTGTGGCGGCTTCAGGCGCCGCCCTTCTCGACCCGATCGTGCCCGCGCGTGCGGCAATGCCGCCGGCCGGGACGCAGAACTCCGGATGGTACCGCTACAAGGTTGGCAGCCACGAAATCACCGTCGTCACCGACGGCGTCAACCGCTACAAGTTTCCCGACGGCTTTATCGCCAACAAGACGCGCGAGGAGGTGAACGCGGCTCTGGCCTCCATCTTCCTGCAGCCGGGCCCCGATATGGTTGCCATTCCCTACACGCCCATTGTGGTCAACACGGGAAGCAAGCTCGTGGTGATGGACACGGGTACGGGTGAGGCCAACCTAGAGCGCAGCAAGGGTGCCGCCGGCCAATTCCACGGCAACCTGAAGGCCGCGGGCATCGACCGCAATCAGGTCGACACCGTCATCATATCGCACTTCCACGCTGATCATATCAACGGCCTGCTGACCCCCGACAACAAGCCGTCCTTCCCCAATGCGGAAATTCTCGTGCCGGCCGCCGAATGGACGTACTTCATGGACGACGGCGAAATGAGCAAGCAGACGACCGAGCGCATGAAGGGCGTATTTGCCGGGCTGCGCCGCGTGTTTGATGCTCTCAACCGCAAGGTCACGCCCTATGAACCGGACAAGGAGGTCGCGCCCGGCATCACCTCGGTTGCAACCTACGGCCACACGCCTGGGCACAACTCCTTCATCATCGCCTCAGGGACCGGCAAGGTGTTCGTGCAGGCCGACGTCACCAACATCCCCCTCTTCGCGCGCAATCCTGGGTGGCACCTCTTCTTCGACCAGGATCCGGTGATGGCCGAGGCCACGCGCCGCAAGATCTACGACATGCTGGTGGCGGAGAAGATGCTGGTGCAGGCCTTCCACTATCCCTTCCCGGCGCTGGCCTATCTGGAAAAAACGGCAACGGGCTACCGGGAGACACTGGTGCCCTGGAGCCCGACGCTCTGAGGATGGCTGCTAGGCCGCCCGCGCGCCGGCCTAGCGCCCCGGGATAAACTGTCTTGCGCTGCCCCGGTTGCGGTCGCTGCCAGCGCCCCTAGGCGGCGGCCGCCAGCACCATCCGGGCGGCTTTCTCGCCAATCATGATCGACGGCGCGTTCGTATTGCCCGAGGTCAGGGTCGGCATGATGGATGCGTCGGCCACGCGCAGGCCTGTTAGACCGCGCACGCGCAAGTGATCATCCACCACCGCCAAGGGATCGTTGCCCATCTTACAGGTGCCGACGGGATGATAGGTGGTCTCGGCTGTTCGCGTTACGAAATCGACGAGTTCCTCATCCGACGTCACCTTGGGACCAGGCGCGAATTCGTCGGCGCCGAGCCAGGCGAGTGCCGGCGCGGCCACCAGCCGCCGCACCAACCGCATGCTGGCCAGCAGGCAATCGCGATCGATGCTTTCAGCCAGGAAATTGAAGCGGATGGCCGGCGGCTTCTGGGCGTCAGCGGCACTGATGTGGACGCTGCCTTTACTTTCTGGCCTCAGCTGGTGCGTGATGATGGTCAAGCCGGGCTCCTTGGCGAGCTTTAGCGCCGGCGTCATCAAAAAAGGCTGAATGGTGAACATGGCGTCTGGGCTGTCGAGACCCTCCCGGCTCCTGAAAAAGCCGCGCATGGGTGAAGCCGGATGGCTGAGAAAGCCTCGGCGGGCGCCGATATAGAGCAATCCCTGGCCCAAGCCGCGCAACCCCCGTGCCCGCTCGTTGAAGGTCACACCATGGCGGCCGACGCGCCACTTCATGCGCGGCGCCCAATGATCGCGAAGGTTCTCGCCCACGCCCGCCAGATGGTGTTTGACCTCGATGCCCAGCCCCTTGAGGCGCTCGCTTTGGCCGATACCGGAGAGCTCCAAGAGCTGGGGCGAGGCGATGGCCCCGGCCGATACGATCACCTCGTGGGCTGCACGGGCCTCGCGCTTGAGCCCCCCGACGCTGTAGCGCACACCCACGCAGCGATTACCTTCCAGCAAAAGCCGCTCCGCCAGCGCATGGGTCTCGATGCTCAGGTTGGGCCGCGTGCGCGCCGGATCGAGGTAGCAGCGCGCCGTGCTCATGCGCCGACCGCGACCGATCGACGCCTGGGTCATGGCGATCCCTTCCTGGTCCGGGCCGTTGTAATCCCGATTGGGCCTGATCCCCACGCTCTCAGCGGCCGCAAACACGCTGTCATAGAGCCGGCCGCGCTCATCGCTGTCCGATACCAGAATCGGCCCCTCCCGCCCGCGGACTTGAGCATCCCCGCCGCGGTAGCTCTCGATAGCCTTGAAGATCGGCAGCACGTCCTGATAGCTCCAGCCGCGATTTCCGAGTTGTGCCCAATGGTCGTAGTCCTGTCGCTGGCCTCGCACCCAAACCATGCCATTGATGGCGCTCGAGCCGCCCAGCATGCGCCCCCGCGGTACCGGTATTGCGCGTCCGCCCGTGTTGGCTTGGGGCTCGGAGGCGTAGAGCCAATTGACCCCGGGCCGATTGATAAAGCGCGCAAAGCTGATAGGGACCGCCGACAAGGGGTGGGTTTCGCCGCCGGCCTCGAGCAGAAGAACTTGGTAGCGGCCGCTTTCGCTGAGCCGATTGGCAACGGCCGCTCCCGCCGAACCGGCGCCGACGACAATAAAGTCAACGGTATGTTGATACATGCACTTCCCCGTCTCCTGATCGCGCGCGCCCGCCGCATCGCTCCGGGCGCCAACTTGATAAGCGGGGAGATTAGCGCAGACTTTGTCGCTTCCACCACCCGCAAGCTCGTCTGCGCCCGGGGATCCTCAAACCGCGAGGCGCCGGGCAAGATGACCGGTCCCCGCGGTCAGCCCCACCGCGCCTGGAGCGGCTCCCATTCCCTTGGAGCACGAGGGTGCGTGGGGGCATCAGCGCGGCCGCGAGCAGACGAGCCCTGGCAAGGGCAAATCGGGCGCTGGCGCCTCAGCGACAAGCTGGGATCGGGCCCGGCGCTCAGGCCGTCGGGCTCGCGCCCGAGCGCTGAGGCAAGCCCCACGGCGCGCGATCCCATTCGTTGCGGCATCGCTGGCCATTGTCGGCGCGCGCGCCGTGGCCTACAGCAGTGAAGGAAGCTTGATCCTGCGCTCGCGCGCCTTGCAAGGGCCACCAGCGGCGACATCGCCCAGTCTTGTTCCCATGATGGCTGAACGCCGCGTGCTCTTCTGGATGTGTGTGCTTGTGGGCGTGAACCAGCTCGGCTTCGGCGCCATGGTGCCGTCGCTCCCCCTTTATGCGCAATCCTTCGGCGTACCAGCGTCTGCCATTGGCATGGCGGTCGCCGCCTACGGCCTGGCGCGCTTTGTTTCGGCGGTGCCGGCAGGGCAACTGGCGGATTGGCTCGGCCGGCGGCCGACGCTTGCAATCGGTGGCGTCATTTCAGCGCTCGGCAACCTTTGGTGCGCCTGGGCAAGCGTCTATCCAGAACTTGTGGTCGCGCGCTTCGTCGCCGGCGCCGGCGCCGGCCTCATCCTCACGACGGGGCAGGTGGTACTGGCCGACATCAGCACACCCGCCGAGCGTGGCCGCAGCATCGCGGTCTATCAGGGCACTTTCCTGTTCGCCGTCGGCATTGGTCCGTTCCCTGGCGGACTGATTGCCGAGCATTTGGGGTTGGCGGCCCCCTTCGTCGCCTACGGCGTGGCGAGCCTGCTCGCGGCCGCCGTCGCCTGGTTTGCCGTCAGCGAGACGCGCGACCTGTGGCGCCTGGCTACCCCGGCGACGCCAGCAGAGCGCCCCCCGCTCGGCCAGCAGCTGCGCCTGCTCCTAGGCAAAATAGGCTTCGTATTGGTCAGCCTGATCTCGCTCATGAACGCCGTCGTACGCACGGGCGGGCTGTTCGTGATCGTGCCGATGCTGGCCACGGCCTTGCTGGGACTGTCGGTGGCAGCCATTGGTTTTGCGCTCATGTTGGGCAGTATTTGCGGGCTCTTCGCCGCCTACCCGGCCGGGTGGCTCGCCGATCGGTTCGGCCGCAAGGTCGTCATCGTGCCGGCCACGGCCATGACGGGGGCCTCGATGCTGTTGTTCTGCGTGGCGCCTAGTTACGGCTGGTTCATTGCCGCCTGCGTGGTCTGGGGGGTGGCCAGCTCCGTCGGCGGCGCGGCGCCGGCCACCTATGCCGCGGATACGGCGGCGCCGGGGATGAACGCCACCGCCATGAGCACCTTCCGCATGACCGCCGATGCTGGCTATGTGATTGGTCCCCTCGCGCTGGGGCTCATTGCCGATTTCTATGGTCCGGTCGTTTCTCTCTTGGGTGCTGCCGCCCTGCTCTTGCTGGTGGGTGCCGCATTCGCCATTCTCGCGCCAGAAACCCACCCCCGGCGCGAATACCCCTAGGCAAGCGGCGCACGCAACGGGCAGGCTTTGCAAATCCCTCTACCCCCCGCTGCGCGAGGCGACCGAAATAGAGTATCGAGGTCCCGCGCCACGACCGCCTCGGGATCCCAAGATCGCTCCCCCATGTCACGCCCACCACGTCCAATGCTCGGGTTGCTCGTCGTTGGCCTCGGCACGCTGCTGGCGCCGCTCGACACCGCAGTCAACATCGCTTTTCCCAGCATTACGCGCGCCTTTGCCCTGAACCTTGAGGATATTCGCTGGGTCGTCATCGCCTACGTCCTCACCTACGCCAGTCTGATGCTGGCTTTCGGCAGGCTTGGTGACCTCGTGGGCTACCGGCCGATCTTCCAAGTTGGGCTTGCCGTGAGTGCGCTAGGCCTTCTCACCTGCTCGATTGCGCCCAACTATGCGGCTTTGCTGCTGGGTCGCGCTCTGCAAGGCGTCGGGGCGGCCTTAATTTTGAGTTGTGGGCCGGCGCTGGTAACGTCGTTGTTGCCCGAAAGCGAGCGCGCGCGGGCGCTTGCCTTCTATGCCGGGGTGATTGCCATCGGCGGCGCCCTTGGGCCCCTTATCGGTGGTGCACTCGTCGCGCGCTTGAATTGGCCTGGCGTGTTCTGGTTCCGGGTGCCGATTGCCATGCTGGCGCTCGCCTTGTCACCGCTCATTGCCAGCGACCGGTCGCAGACGTCGATGCGCGAATTCGATGCTTTTGGCGCTCTTCTGCTGGTGGCCTGGTTAAGCGCACTGTTGCTCGCCGTGGCCTGCGCGCGGGGCCCATTCACGACCCTTGTTCCCTATGGCCTCTTGCTCCTCGGGCTCGCGGCTTTTGCCGGCTTCTGCCGGCACGAGCTGCGCTCCCCGCGGCCCCTGATGCGATTGTCCCTGTTCGGCAATTCGAGTTTTGCCGTTCTTAATGCCATCAACGTCCTCGCCAACTTTGCCGCCTTTAGCGTCTTGCTTCTCGTTCCCTATTACCTCTTGCGCATTTCCAATCTAAACGCACTGACCGGCGGCGCGGTGCTCGCCATCAGTGCGCTCGGCACCGTGCTTGGGGCGTGGCTCGCCGGCAGCCTGAGCCGCCGCCTGACGATCGGCCGGTTGGCGCTCGCAGGGCTCATGCTCAACATTGCCGGTTTGTGGAGTATCTCAACCTGGGCCTTGGCCACCCCGATTGCTGCCATTGCCGCCGCGCTGTTCGCCCAGGGCCTGGGAATGGGGCTGTTCCAGGTCGGCTATAGCGACTACGTGACAGGTGCCTTGCCGGCGCAAGAGCGCGGCGTCGCCGGCAGCCTCACCATGCTCACGCGGACCATTGGCGTGGTGCTTGCGGCGACCGGCCTCTCGGCAGCGTTCGCGCATTTCGAGGCGCGCGCCGCCAGTGCCGGGGTCCCGAGCGCGGACGCGTTTCTCGCCGGCTTTCAAACGACGCTCAGCTTTGTCGCTATTGGACTCGCCGCGGCGCTTGCACTGAGCCTCTTGAGCCCGCGCAGCTGGCGCCTGGGCGCCTGAGCGCCCGCGGCCACGCTGAACGGCACATCAGGCTTGGAGCTGCAGCCGCGCCGTGGCCTTGGCCTTCGCCATCGCGTGCGCGCAAGGAAAAAGCCGCCGATCACCCGTAGGTTACTGGGCGGCTCAGCACCCTTGCGGGCGCCTAACAGGCCGTGTGGGCCCGTCTGAGCCCAGAACGGCATAGGGGATGCCTGGTTCCCGCGGCAGTTTGCGCGCGCGACGCCTACTTCTTGTAGATCTGATCGTGCACCATCCGGAACAACTCATCGACGATTGCGCTCACCGCCCATTGTTCCCAACCTTTGGGCAGGTCCGCCAGCCGGGCCAGCGCGACAATCGGTTCCGCGGTGCTGATCGGGATCGAGATCGCCGTGACATAGGACTTGAGCACCAGCAGGTGATATTCGTTGAAGTCCACCTTCTCGTCTTTGGTCTGTTCGAGAAAGAACGCGAAAGACCCGTAGATCGCCTGGCGCATGAGATCCGGCGGGGGCGGCGGTGGCTTCGGCGGCGGGGCGACATCGCCGGCGTCCAAGAGGCACCCCCCCTCGATCCGGAAGCGCCGGTCGGGGATGCTGACGGCGATGCCGTGCTTGTTGAAGATGGCCTCGCTGGCGGCGGCAACCGCGCGCGCGGCGGGCCCCTCCGTGGCCTGAGCGTTCGGCGTCTCCCATGCTGCCCCAAGCATGGGTGATTGCTTCAGGTCGATCATCGCCATGGCAATCAGGTTCAACTGCGCGGGGCGGTTCTTGCCGTTAAAGTCCTCGACCAGCGCCGCGTCGTTGGCGAGCCCCGTGCCGAGGCGGCGCAGCGTGCTAATCAGCTGTTGTCCTAGTTGGTGTGCCGACGGGTTTCGGGGCGTCAGCTCGACAAAGCCAAGCGCGTGTTCGGCATAAAGCGCATTGTTGGCGGCGACAATGCTTTTACGGCTGACCGGCCATTTGGGCAGCCAAATCAACAAAATCAGGACGGCAACAATGGCCCAGCCGATGACCCGATGCGGGCCTTGACCGTAGAGGCTTTCAAGGGAGCCGATTCCGGCGGCGCCCGCAAGCATGGCGAGAAGCGTCAAGCCGATTTTGGCAGCAATCCGCATGCGCGGCTTTACCTCATGACCTTGCGCCGAAGCCTAGTGGACCGACCTGGTGAGGGTCCAGACCTTTCGCATGCCTTTGCTTCGGGGAGATGACTGTCCTCGCTGCAGCAAAAGTGTGCGCAGCCTAGGCCGTCCGCCTCGTTAGCGCGCGCGCCCCATGGGCCTTGTGCCTCAAACATCGAGGTGGCAGGCGAACCGATGCATCGGCCCGTCGCTTCTGAGTTCGGGGTATTCCTCGCGGCAGCGCGCGACCGCAAAGGGACAGCGGGTATGGAAATGACAGCCCCTGGGCGGCGACATCGGCGAGGGTACGTCGCCTTCAAGGACGATGCGCTCGCGCTTGGCGCTAGGATCGGGTAACGGCGCCGCCGACATAAGGGCGCGCGTGTAGGGATGGCGCGGCCGTGCGAAGAGCTCCTCCTTGTGGGCGATTTCTACGATACGGCCGAGGTACATGACGGCAACGCGATCGGCCATGTGCTCCACCACGCCCAAGTCATGACTGATGAACAGGTAGGCCAGGCCAAGCTCCTGCTGCAGATCCATCATCAAATTGAGAACTTGTGCCTGCACCGAAACGTCGAGCGCAGACACCGGCTCATCGGCCACGATGAGCGACGGCGACAGCGCGAGGGCCCGGGCGATGCCGAGCCGTTGCCGCTGACCACCCGAGAATTCGAAGGGATACTTATGTAAGGCCTCGGCGCCCAACCCCACGCGCGCCAGCAGGGCCTTGACGCGTCCGGCGCGTTCCCCGCGCCCGAGCCGATCGAAGTTCTCGAGCGGCTCGCCGACGATCGTGCCGGCGGTCAGGCGCGGGTTCAAGGACGCATAGGGGTCCTGAAATACGATCTGCAGGCCCTGACGCCTGCTGCGCATGGCCTCGCGCGACAACGTCGTGATGTTCTCGCCCTTAAAAGCGATGCTACCGGAGGTCGCATCGATCAAGCGCAGGATCAGACGGCCAACCGTGGATTTGCCGCATCCCGACTCGCCGACGAGACATAGCGTTTCACCGGCGGCGAGCGTGAAGGAGACGCCGTCGACGGCCTTCACCTCGGCGACCGCCCGCTGCAGAAGGCCGCGACGCACCGGAAAGTACTTCTTGAGATCGCTGACTTTCAGGATTTCCGCGTGCGTCATGAGGCCAGGACCTCGGCAACGCGCAGGCAGGCGGCCTGGTGCACGGGTGTGCCGGCAACGGGCGTCAGCCGCGGTTGCTCCTGCCGACAGGCATCGACCGCGAACCGACAGCGCGGGGCAAAGGCACACCCCCGGATCGGCTCGCGCAACGACGGCACCATGCCCGGAATTTCTTTGAGCCGTCTGGCGCGCGCGCCAGCCTTGCCGCGCGCGATGGAGGCGAGCAAGCCGCGGGTATAGGGGTGCGCGGGACGCGCAAACAGCTGCGCCACCGGCGCTTCCTCGACCTTGCGTCCGGCATACATGACCACCACGCGCTGGCAGGTCTCCGCGACCACGCCCAAGTCGTGCGTGATAAGAACAATAGCGGCGCCCGTCTTGGCTTTGAGCTCCAGCATCAGTTTCAACACCTGCGCCTGGATAGTCACGTCCAGCGCCGTCGTGGGTTCGTCGGCAATCAGCATTTTGGGATCGCAGGCAAGCGCCATGGCGATCATCACACGCTGGCGCATGCCGCCGGAGAACTGATGCGGATAGTCGTCGAGCCGCCGTTTCGCGTCGGGGATCTTGACCAGCTCCAGCATGTCCCGCGCACGGGCTCGGGCCGCACTGGCCGAGGCGCCCTTGTGAATCCTCACCGCCTCGGCAATCTGGTGGCCAATGCTCAGGACCGGATTGAGGCTCGTCATCGGTTCCTGGAAGATCATGCCAATGCGGTTGCCGCGCACGGCGCGCAACTGCCCCTCGCTGAGCTTGGTGAGGTCGGTGCCCTCGAACAGAATGCGGCCCCCGACGATGCGCCCCAGCCGCGGCGGCAGCAGCTGCAATATTGACAGGGCCGTCACGGTTTTGCCGCAGCCGGATTCCCCGACAATGCCCACCGTTTCCTGCGCGGCCACCGCGAAGGAAAGGCCGTCGACGGCGCGCGTGACGCCATCCTCGTTGAAAAAGTGCGTCCGCAGGTCTTGAACGTCGAGCAGGGGCGCGGTCATCCCAAGTGCTCACATCCGCCGGGCAATGCGCGGATCGAGGCGGTCGCGCAGCCCATCACCGACAAGGTTTACCGCCAATACGATCAGCGCCAAGGCGAGACCCGGGCCAAAAATGGTCCAGGGAGCCAATCCAAGATAGACGCGGCTCGAGGCGATCATATTGCCCCAGGTTGGAATTTCCGGCGGCGTGCCCGCGCCCAGGAAGGATAGGGCCGCTTCGATCAGGATGGCGGAGGCCGCCACATAGGTCGCCTGCACGATGAGCGGTGGCACGGTGGCGGGCAGAATATGCCGAGAGAGGATTTTGGGCAGCCGCGTGCCGCTGGCGACTGCCGCCTCGACGAACGGTTGCTCCCTGACGGAGAGCACCACCGAGCGCACGAGCCGCACCACCCTCGGGATTTCCGGCAAGGCAATGGCGGCAACCACGATGCTGACGCTGGCCTTGGACAGCGAGACGAAGGCAATGGCGAGCAGGATGGCCGGGATCGCCATCAGCCCATCCATCAGGCGCATCACCACGCTTTCCACCGTTCTGCTGAAGCCGGCGAGGAGGCCGACCAGGAGGCCGATGGCCATGGCAATAGTCGCCACGGCAAGGCCAACGACCAAGGAAATGCGCGCCCCGTACACGGTGCGGGCCCACACGTCCCGTCCGAGCTGGTCGGTGCCGAGCCAGTTGAGGTGCGAAGGTGGCCGCAGGCGGTTCGCCGGTTTCGCGGCAATGGGATCGCCGGCGATCAAGGGCGCTGCCAGCGCCGCCAGCGCCACCAGGATGAGCACGATGCTGCCGCCAACGAGGGTCGGATTACGCCGCACGAAGTGCCACAGCCCGCTGCGGCGCGGCATATTTGTGATCTCTGCGGCGGCGACCGTCATGTCAGTAGCGAATCCGGGGATCGAGTAAGGTGTAGGACAGATCAACCAGCAGATTGATGATCACATAGACCCCGGAGAACAGCAGGATCACGCCCTGGATGATTGGATAGTCTCGTTTGGAGATGGCATCGACCACCAAGCGGCCGATGCCCGGCAGGTTGAACACCGTCTCCGTGATGACGACCCCGCCGATTAACAGCGCGATGCCGATACCCACCACGGTGACGATCGGCACCCCGGCGCTCTTTAAGGCGTGCTTGAACAGCATGGGGCCAGTGGCCACGCCCTTGGCGCGCGCGGTGCGCATATAATCCTCCGCCAGCACATCGAGCATGGCCGTGCGCGTGATGCGTGCAATCAAGGCCACGTAAGCCAGGCCGAGGGCCAGCGATGGCAGGATCAGGTGGCGCGCCCAGGGCCAAAGGCCTTCCGCCAGGGGCGTGTAGCCTTGCACGGGAAGCCAGCGCAGGGTGATGGCGAACACGTAAATGAGGAGATAGCCGACGACAAACACCGGCACGGAAAACCCGACCACCGACAAGATCATGACCAGACGGTCGAGGAAGCTGCCGGCCTTCCACGCCGCAAGCACGCCGGCTGCCACGGCGAGCAGGACCGCGAGTACGATGGTGGTGAACGCCAGCGAGAGGGTGGGCCAGACCCGCTGGGCAATGAGCGTGGCCACCGGCACGTTGGAGAAAATGGAGATGCCGAGATCGCCACTGAGGACGCGCACGGCCCAGCGGCCGAACTGTAGGTGCAAGGGGTCGTTGAGGCCCAGGCTGGTCCGGATCGCCTCGATCTGGGTGGGGGTGGCGTTGTCGCCGGCGATGATCGCGGCCGGATCGCCAGGCGACAGATGCAGGAGCAGAAAGATGAAGACGCCGACCAGGCCCATGACGAGCAGGGTGGAGAGGAGGCGGCGGATGATGAAGGCCAGCATATCGGTCGATTTTCGCCTGCCGTGAGGGCCGGCTTAGCGCGGTCCTCGTGACGCGCGCCCACCGGGGCGCGCGCCGACCGGGCTCATGCCTTTTGTGCATTCCAGAACGGCACCACACCGGGCACGGCCAACAGGCCCGTCAGGTTCTTGCGGCGCGCGGTCGGTGCCACCCATTGCCCGAGCCACACGTGCGGCACGAAGTTCCAGGCGTTTTCCTGGAGTTCGCGGGCGATCTGCTGCTTTTCAGCCAAGCTGGCGGCAAGCGCCCACTTGTCCCTGAGCTCCTCGTTCTTGGCATCCGATGGCCAGCCGAACCAGGCCTTTTCGCCCGTGGCCGCGTGACCGGCGAGCGCGATCGGATTGCTGACGGCATTGCCGTCGGCCCAGGTAATGAACAGGTTCCACCCCCCCTGATCGGGCGGCGCCTTCACGGCGCGGCGGTTGACGACACCGCCCCAGTCGGAGGAGGCAACCTGCACATTGGCACCGATCGACCGCAGGGCACCGGCCACGAGATCGGCCGCATTGCGCATGAAATCGATGTTGGTTGCCTGCATCAACAGGATCGGTTCTCCCTTGTAGCCCGACTTTTGCAGAAACTCCTTGGCCTTTGCCGGATTGGGGGCCTCTTTGAACCAGCCCGTATTGGCATCGTTCTCCATCGGCACCGCGCAGCCGAAGTTCGAGGCGCACTTCCTGTAGTACTTGGGATTGCCGAAAGTCGCCTTCATGAAATCCTCCTGGTCGAGGAGGTAGAGCATGGCGCGGCGCGCATCCACGTTGTTGAACGGCGGATGCAGGAAGTTCATGCGCAGCCAACCTATATTGCCGGTCTTGTTCAGGACCTCGAGCGTGAGATTGCTGTCGCCCTCGAGCTGGCCGATGAGATCGATGGGCGGTGTTTCGTAGAAATCGATCTCGCCGGCCTGCAGCGCGGCGAGCGCGGTTTGGCTGTCGGCCATGTTCTCGAAGATGATGCGATCGACCTTGGCCACCTTGCCGCCGGCAAGGCCCGAGGCCGGTTCCGAGCGAGGTACGTAGTTTGGGTTTCGGTCATAGACGTAGCGCACGCCCTGCCTGGTCTCGTTTTCATTGAAGGTGAAGGGGCCCGACCCGACGTAGGCGGTGATTTTCTCCATCGGGTTCGTCTCGGCTTCCTTCTTGCGCATGATGTAGCAGAGCGGCGTCGAGGTCTTGCCCAGCGCGTCGACGAGGTAGCCGTAGGGCTCTTTGAGAATGAACTGGAAGGTCTTGTCATCCTTTTTGGCGATATCGCTGACCCGCTGCATCATGTGCTGTCCGGCGCCGTCACGCGCGGCCCAGCGCCGCAAGGAGGCGATCACGTCCTCGGAGGTGAGCGCGGAGCCATCGCTGAACTTGAGCCCATCGCGCAGCTCAAAGGTCCAGGTTTTCTTGTCGTCCGAGGCGCCCCATTTCGCCACCATTTGCGGCTTGGTATCGAGATTGGCGTCGATGCCGAACAGCGTGTCATAGAGCATGGCGCCGTGATAGGCGCTCATGTTGGCCGTGGTCCAAATCGGGTCGAGCACGGTGAGGTCGCCGTGCATGACCGCGCGTATGGTCTTGGCGGCCGGAGGGGCGGACTGGGCCGTGAGCCGGCCGGGTGCCGCGGCGGCGGCGCCGGCCGCTAGGCCCGTTTGCAGGAATTTGCGGCGCGATGTGGCGGCGCGGCGTGTCATCGGCGTTTCTCCCTGGGCTGGGCCCAAGCAGGCCCGCAAGCATTCCTTCAACCCTGGCCGGCTCTACCGACCCCGCGCGATTAACGCATGCGTGCGCGGCCCCGGCAAGAGGAGGTCGGGCGCTGCTGCTTGCTGCCGAAAGTCAAGCGCGCAAGGGCCACGTGGCGGCGCGCGCTCGGCGCCTTCCGACCTGTGGTGGAGCTGCCTTGCCATCCTTTGCGCGGGCCTTTCTTTGCCGGCGGGGCTCCACTAGCATCGCTCCAGCCCCCGTGTGATTGCATCCATACCAGCGGGTCGGTCGAGGAGGAGCGAGCATGTCGGCAGCCCACGCGTCAGCCCGCATTCGTCGGGTCATTAGCCCACAGGTGTCCGAACCCGCGGCAGAGACCTGGTCCAACTGTCTCCTCGTCAACGGCATCGCCTACGTGGCCGGCATGATTGCGCGCGGCGAGGATGGCAAGATCCTGGAGGGCGACGAATACGCGCAGGCAACCATGATCTTTGCCAAAATTCGCCACCTGATCGAGGCGGCCGGCGGGAGCCTGGCCGACGTGGTCAAAGTCGTGATCTATGTCACCGACATCAAACAGCGCCAAAAGGTATGGCGCGCCCGGCGCGAGGTGTTCAGCGGAGATTTTCCGGTGAGCAGCCTGGTCCAGGTGGCAGCCTTGGCGGAGCCGAGCGTCAAGGTGGAGATCGAGGCCATCGCCCACCTTGGCGCCGGCCAACGCTGAGGCCGGCTAAGTCAGGGGCTGCATGACATGCGTCTTGAAGGCCGGCCGCTCCTTGAGACGGGCGTGGTAGGCCTCGATGTTGGCAAGGCGAGGACGTTTTACGTTGAGCGCGTACCAGCGGTAGACGGTGACGCCGACGACGATATCGCCCATGCTGAAATGTTCGCCGGCCACATAGCGTTTCCCCGCCAGACACGCTTCCAGGATTTGGAATTGCTGGCCGATCTTCTCCGCGTCGGCCTCGATCTGCGCCGGGTTGCGCTTGTCCGCCGGGGTGCGTACCAGGGCCCAGAACACCGGCGTCACGAGAGGGTTCACGTGATTGGAGATCCAGTCCATCCAGCGATCGGAATCCGCCCGCACCTGAAGGTCGGTCGGCCACAGCGTACCGGCGCCGTGTTTGGCCGCGAGATAGCGCACGATCGCGTTCGACTCCCAAAGCACGAAGCCATCATCTTCGATGGTCGGCACGCGTGAATTGGGGTTCATCCGCTTATAGAAGGGCTCATTGACGACGCCGAAGGCCATGCCGGCATCGACCCGCTCGTAGGCGACCTGCAACTCATCGAGCGCCCAGAGTACCTTTTGCACATTGATGGAGTTGACCCGTCCCCAGACCTTGAGCATCGACCTCTCCTGCCACTTGAGGGCTGCCAGGTTAGTACGCGGGCGGGCTGGAGGCGAGCCTAGCCGTTCCAACGCAAATTGCCCCGGTTCCAGGGGAACCGGGGTAACCCGTAGCCGAAATGGGCGCGCGCGCTTAGAACAGCGGCTTGATCGACTTGCTCGCCGCCGCTTGGGCTTTCTCAAACAGGTGTTGGGTTGCCCGCGCCGACAGGTCGACGATTTCCTTGGTCTGCTCGGTCGCCTGGGCCGACAGCTTCTGCACAAACTCGCTCTGGATCTTGCCGATTTCGGGCAGCGATTTGGCGCTGGCCAGCTGTTGGGCGGCGGCGAAGGCAACATCCACGTTGGCCGTCAGGTTCTGCGCCATTTTTTCGTTGAGCATCTTCGTGCTGCCCCAAGCGGCATCGGCAATCTCGGTCAGCGCCTTGGCGCCGTCCTGGGCGGCCGTTGCCGCCTTGTCGTAGAATTCCTTCGACGTGCTCACGGTTTTTTCCGCAAAAGCCAGCATGGTGCCGGGGCTAAAGGTATCTCTGAAAAGCTTCTCGGCCTGATTAAAGGCCTGTTTTCCAACGGCTTGGTTCATCATCCTATCCATTCACTGGGAGCATGCACCGGGGGTTACTGGCCACCTATAGTCAATTTTATGGTGCAATGCAACAATTATTTGGTGCGTCGCGGCATCACGGGCCCGTGAGGCCCGCGGTGGTTGCCAGGCGCTTGGTTGCTCAACCCCGGGCCGCCAGATCGATGGCGCGCCGGTACATGGTCATGGCCGCCTCGGGCGTGTTGTAGCCGGCATGTGCGGTGAGCGTTACGCGCTCCAGGCGCCTTAGGGGCTCGCTCGCCGGCGGCGGTTCGGCGGCATAAACATCGGTGGCGTAGTGGCCAATGCGGCCCGCCGCCAACAGGTCCGCCAGCGCCGCCTCGTCGAGCAGGCCGGCGCGGGCCGTGTTCACCAGGATGGCGCCCTCTTTCATGCGCTCGAGGCGCCCGCGATCGAGAAATTGGCGCGTGCCGTCATTCAGCGCCAGGTGCAGGCTCACCACATCGGCGCGTGCGAGCAGCGCCTCCAGCGGCAGCATGGGCACCGGCGCATCGGCTACCACAGAGCGATTGAAGGCGATCACCTCAAGCCCGATACCCTTGCCCAAACGCGCCATCTCGCGACCAATGCCGCCGAGCCCGATGAGCCCGAGCGTCTTGCCCTTGAGCTCGATGCCCTGCATGACCTGCCAGCCGCCCTCGCGCATGATCTTATGCATGGCAGCGATGTTGCGCGCGGCCGCGAACACGAGGCCCATGGTGTGCTCGGCCACCGCCGTGTCACCATAACCCTTAATGGTGGAGACCTTGATGCCGGCCTCGGCGGCGGCCGCAAGGTCGATGAAGCTGCCGGCGCCGGTCCCCAGAAACACCAAATGCTTAAGATCCCGGCAGCGCTTGAGGACGGGGCCCGTGAAGTAGGTGGCATCGACGACACAGGTATCGTAGCCCGCCAGCAGATTGGCAATGTCCGCCTCGGCCACCGGCCCCATATGGACGCGGATCGGCGGATCCTGCGGCCCGTGCACGCGCCGCCAAAGCCGGTCGATGTCGGGCGTGGAATCGATAAAGAGCGTCTTTGCCATGGCGCCAACCTCGTCCCAATCACGACGCCTGCTCGTCCCGCGCCGCGCTCGATCATAACCGCAGAAGGTGGGCGCCGTGCAATCGTCGCGCGGCGCGGCGGGAAGCGGGCTGGATGCCCGCCGGGGAAGAGGCTAACATCCCCGTTGTGGAAAACCCACGAGAACCGGCACCCGGCCGGGCGCCGGGAGGAGGAACGTCGACGATGCAGGGTCAATTGCGTATGCGGGGCCGCATGTTGCTGAAGGGGGCCGCCACGGCGTTGCTGGCCGCTTCCCTGTTGGCGGGCCCCGGCTTCGCCCAGGAGCGCGAAATCAAGGTCGGGTACATGAAAAACCCGATCCAGGACGCCTCGCTCGACATGATGGAGAAGTGGGCCAAGACCAACAACGTCAAACTGACGCGCGTTCCCATGGCCTACAGCGTCTTCATGGAGAAGGTGACGGCCACGCTGACGTCGGGCGCAGACCAGTTCGATCTGATCTGGCACAACGACGACTGGGGCCAGCTCTGGAAAAAGTGGGTCGAGCCGACCGACGATATCAAGGGCATCGACACCGTTGATCAGTGGCCGCTGCTTGCCTTTTGGAACGACGACAAGAAGCTGACGGTGGTGCCCATGGCGCACACGGTCGGCACGTTCTTCTATCGCAGCGACCTGGTGAAGCCCGAGGAGGTGCCGAAGACCTTTAACGAGCTCGTCAGCGTCAGCCAGCGCCTGCAGAAGGAAGGCAAGGTCAAGTGGGGTTATGTCGGCGGCATGACCATGAACAACACCTGGTTCAGCTTTTGGTGGACCATGTGGGCCAACCAGTGCGACATCCTCAAGCCCTTGCTTGAACGCGACAATGAGAAGCTGAGGGCCGCCAAATTCGAGCCCGCCATCACCGAGCCCTGCCATCGCGAGATCGTCGAGTACTGGTGGGATGCCATCAACACGCACAAGATCAGCCCACCGGGCATGACGGCCTACGGCCGCAATGAGGCCAATGCCATTTTCATGGCGGGTGACGCCGCCTTTACCCTCGTCGATTCCACGCACTTTGGGGAATTCAGCGATCCCAAGCGCTCCAAGATCGTCGGCAAGGTGAGCATGGCGCCATTTCCGGTGGGCCCGCGCGCCAAAGTCCCCACCTCGTGGAACGAGATCTGGGGTTGGGCCATCCCGATTGGCGTGCCGGCCGAAAAGAAGAAGGTCGTCAAGGAGATGCTGTCGGCCATGATGAGCGACGAGGCCGGCCAGATCGAGATGTGGAAGAAGACCGGCGGGCCGCCGCCGAACATCAAACTGTGGCCGAAGCTCGCCGCGGAGGACAAGGACTTCGCCGCCTTGAAGCACGCCGTCTTCGATCAGAAGCCCATCACGCACTCTGCCTACTACTTCGCCGAGTGGCCGGCGGTGCACAAGGCCTACTCCGACGCGGTCATCGAGGCGATGTCAGGCAAGCGTGAGGACATTGCAAAGGTGCTGGAGGCCCACGTCGAGAAGATTCGGCGCGCCGGCCTTGGCACCAACTAGCGCTGTGCCGAGCCGGGCGAGAGGCTCTGTCATAGCGAGGGCCGCCCTCGCTATGACCGTCCGGGGGCGTGCCGGCCGCAGTGGCCTGCGCGCGCCTCCCTTTCGCGCCTCCACAGTGCGGTAGCAGCTCGCATGGCCTCGCGCAGCCTTTCGCGGTTCGATGAGAAGAAACGCTTCATGCTGGCGCTGATCGCGCCGGCGGTGACCGTGCTCATCTCATTTCAGATCCTGCCGATCCTGATCGGTGCCAATGCCAGCTTCCGCGACTGGCATCTGCACGATCCGAAGCGAACCTGGATCGGGTTCACCAATTACGCCTACGTCCTGCGGGACAACGAATTCCTCTCCATCGTCCTGCCGAACACCTTCGGCTTCATGTTGGCGAGCGTGGGCTCGTCCCTCATCCTCGGGCTTGGCATCGCCCTGCTCCTGAACCGCAAGTTCGCGGGGCGCTGGCTGGTGCAGACCATTATCCTGTTGCCGCTGATGGTGGCACCCGTCATTGCAGCCATCATGATACGCTGGATGTTCAACGATCAGTTCGGCATCGTTAACGTCGTGCTGGGGGTGTTCGGTGTCCCGCAAATCGCCTGGCTCACCCAGAAGTGGACGGCATTTCTGGCCATCCTGTTGACCGACATCTGGTTGTGGACGCCCTGGTTCGCCTTGTTGCTGTTGGCGGGCTTGCAGAGCTTGCCGCCCGAGCCCTTCGAGGCCGCCCAGATCGATGCGGCCAGCGCCTGGCGCACCTTTCGCTATATCACCTTGCCGATGCTGCGCCCGGTGATCGTGGTCTGCATCGTCATCCGCGCCATCGATGCCTTTCGCACCTTCGACATCGTTTGGACGATTTCCGGGGGTGGCCCGGCGCGTGCCACCGAGGTGTTCAGCATTTACGCCTACGTGGAAGCCTTTCAATTCCTAAACTTTGGGCGCGGCTCGGCGGCCGCCGTGATCGGCGCCCTCATTATCGTGGTGTTTGCCATGGCCCTTTATCGCCTCCTCAACCGCTGGGTGGAGGTGTCGCGATGAGCGCGGTCGAGGCCTTGCCCGCAATGGCCGCCCGCAACCGCTTCTTCGACGCGCTGGCACCCGGCGGCCGACGCGCGCTCTTTGTGCTCGGCGTCATCGGCGTTTGCACGCTGTTTGCGTTTCCGGTGTTCTGGCTGGTCCTGACCTCGCTCAGACCAGGCTATGCCGTCTACTACGTGCACCGCGGCACCGATTTCACGCTCGACAATTTTCAGGAGGTGCTGAGCCAGGAGATTGTGCTGCGGGCCTTGTGGAACAGCTTTGCCATCTCGACATTGGCGACCGTCCTCTCGTTGGGCGTGACCGTGACGTCGGGCTATATGCTGTCGCGCTTCCGGGGCCCCATTCCCAATCTGTGGTTTTCCGCAATTTACGTGTTCCGCTGCGTGCCCTATGTGTCATGGGTGCTGCCCCTCTACTTTGTCACGCGGGCGCTCGGCATCTTCGATACCTACTGGGGTCTGCTGCTGCCGCATGTGGCCGTCCACATCTGCTTCTTTTCCTGGATCATGAAAGGCTTTTTCGACGGCATCGATCCCTCCATGGAATACGCCGCCATGATCGATGGCTGCTCGCGCTGGGGCGCATTTTTGCGCGTGGCACTGCCCTCCGCCATTCCGGGGCTCACCGCGCTCGCCATCCTCTGCTGGCTCTACACCTGGAACGAATTCTTGTTCGCGCTCATTTTGACGGCGCAAAAAACGCCAATCCTGACCGTGGTGATGGCGCAGTTCGTGCACGAACTCGGTATGGAATGGCATCTCATGAGTGCGACCGCGGTGTTGTCGCTGGGTCCCGCCCTGATCGTCACCATCTTCGGCCAGAAGTACGTCATCAGAGGGTTAAAGATCTAGAGCATGGCGGAAGTCACCCTCAGCAATGTGCACAAGACCTACCCGGGCGGCGTGGCCGCCGTGAAGGATTTCAATCTGCACATCGCCGACCATGAATTCGTCGTTTTGGTGGGACCGTCGGGCTGCGGCAAGTCCACCACCTTGCGCATGGTCGCCGGGTTGGAGGACATCAGCGGTGGCACCATCGCCATCGGCGATCGCATCGTGAACGGTTTGCAGCCCAAAGATCGCGATATCGCCATGGTATTTCAAAACTACGCGCTCTATCAGCACATGAGCGTGTACGACAACTTGGCCTTCGGCTTGCGCAATCGCCGGGCCAAGGAGGCCGATATCGACGCCGCGGTGCGTGGGGCCGCCAAGATCCTGTCCATTGAACCGCTGCTGCAGCGCCGCCCGCGCCAGCTTTCGGGCGGCCAGCAGCAGCGCGTCGCGCTTGGCCGCTGCATCGTGCGTAACCCCAAGGTCTTCCTGTTCGACGAACCCTTGTCGAACCTCGACGCGCAGCTCAGAGCGCAGATGCGCCTCGAACTGAAGGAACTGCGCCAGCGCGTGCCAACGACCTCGGTGTTCGTGACGCACGATCAAGTCGAGGCCATGACGCTGGGCGATCGCATTGTTGTCATGAAGGAGGGCGTGGTGCAGCAGGTCGGCAGCCCTCTCACGCTCTTTCGCCGCCCGATCAATCGCTTTGTCGCCAGTTTCATTGGCTCGCCAGCCATGAACTTCCTCGACATGACCGTCGCCGCGGAGACCGACACGTTTCGACTTTCGGCGGAAGGCATGGCAATCGCGCTGCCGCAGCGGCGTTTCGCGGGGCTTGGACCGCTTGTGGGGCAGAGCGTCACGCTTGGGCTGCGGCCACAACATCTGCGCCTCGGGCGCGCGAGCAACGGGGAACAGGTCGCCTTCAGCGGCAACCTTATGGTCACCGAGCAGCTCGGGGACGAGCAGCTGCTGGCGGTGCGCATCGGCCGCAGTGATCTGCGTGTTTCGGGCGTCGATCCGGAGCTGAGCTTGACGGCGGGGGCTCCGGTCGATCTGCTGGTGCCGATCGATAGCCTGCACATTTTCGATGGGACCACCGGTGCAGCCATCCGCTAGGCCGCCGCCGGCCGCCAGCGGCACACGACGACAGGGGTGGCCATGCAAGGGCTCGCAGGCAAACGCGCGCTGATCACCGGCGGAGCCAAGGGAATTGGCCGCGCCATCGGCTTCGAGCTGGCGCGGCAAGGGTGTGCCATTGCCCTCATCGATGTGGACGAACCGGGCGCAGAAGCGACCGCCGCGGAGATGCGCTCGCTGGGGTCGGACGTTGCCGTCGCCGTGGCAGATGTGTCGCGCGCGGGCCCCGTCGCGGCTGCCGTGAGTGCTTTTGAGGCCAGCGGCCAGCCGCTCGATATTCTGATCAACAACGCCGGGATCGCGCGCCTGGGCTCACTCATGGACATCAGCGAACAGGATTGGCGCGATACCTTTGCCGTCAATGTCGACGGCCTGTTCCATGTGACGCGCGCGATCGTGCCCGGCATGGTGGCGCGCCGGCACGGTGCGGTCGTCAATCTGGCGTCTTGGCTCGGGCGCCGCGGCAACCCGTTGTTTGCCGCCTACGCCGCCTCAAAATTCGCCGTGATCGGGCTGACGCAGTCCTTGGCGGCGGAGGTGGCGCCCTTCGGCGTGCGGGTCAATGCCGTGTGCCCCGGCATCATTGAGAAGACGCCGATGCGCTCGGCCCTCGAACAGGCGGGCGCAGCCGCGGGCCTGCCGCCGACTGAGGAGCGCGTCAAAACCATTCCCTTGGGACGCGCGGGTACCCCAGATGACGTCGCCAAAGTCGTGGCGTTTTTGGTCTCCGAGGCCGCCGCCTATGTGACGGGCGCGGCCTATGACGTTTCCGGCGGCCATTGGATGACCTGACGGAGGATGCCTATGGCCGCGCTGTTCGAGCCTGGTCGCATCGGCCCCGTCGAAGTGCCAAACCGTATCGTCATGGCGCCCATGACCACACGGGCTGCCGATAGCGACGGCTTCGTCACGGCGCAATGCATCGCCTACTACAGCGCACGCGCGCGCGGCGGGGTCGGGCTCGTGACCGTCGAGATGGCCTCGCCCGAACGCTGCGGGCGCCATCGCAAGCACGAGCTCGGCATTTACGACGATCGCTTCCTGCCCGGCCTTTCACGGCTGGCACGCGCGATCCGCGTCGAGGGTGCCAAGGCCTCGATACAACTCGGGCACGCCGGTGGTCATACCCGCCCCGACGTGTGCGGTGAGCAGCCGATCGCGCCCTCGGCCATTCCCCACCTTGTCGAGGAGGTCACGACCGAGACCGTCATCCCTGCGGCCATGAGCAAAGAGCACATCGAGGAGACAACCGCGTCTTTCGTGGCAGCTGCGCGGCGCGCCCGCTCGGCGGGGTTCGATTGTGTCGAGATCCACGCGGCACACGGCTATCTCATTTCTCAATTCCACACCCCCTTTGAGAATCGGCGCGGCGATGCGTACGGGGGCAGTTTGGAAAATCGTGCACGCTTCGGTCTCGAGCTGACGCGGCGCGTGAAAGCGGCGGTCGCCGACGTCGGCGTTATCTATCGGCTAACCGTCGATGATTTTTTCCCCGCAGGGCTGCGGCCGGAGGAGGGTCTCACAATCGCCGAGTGGGCTCAACGCAGCGGAGCCGATGCTCTGCATATTGCCGCGGGCCACTACCGGTCGCTGCCGAACACACCAGGCATGATCCCGCCCATGGCCCAGCCCGAAGCACCCTTTCTCAGGTTCGCGCGGGCGTTGAAGCCGCGTGTGTCGGTGCCCGTGATCGCCGTGGGCCGGCTGGGGGAGCCGGCCACCGCCGAGACCGCCCTCAGCGATGGTGCCTGCGATTTTATTGCGCTTGCACGTGCCTTGCTGGCCGACGCCGAGTGGGCACGCAAGGTCAAAGCCCGCGTGCCCGTGCGCCGCTGCCTCGCCTGCAATACCTGCATCAGCGGCATGCGCGGCGGTGGGGCGCTCCACTGCCTCGTCAACGCCGAGACGGGCCGTGAAGTCGCGTTTGCCGAGCGCCGCCCCCCGCAAGGCAAGCGCATTGCCGTGGTCGGCGCCGGCCCGGCCGGCTTGACCTACGCCTCCCTCGTCGGCGCACACAACGACGTCGTCGTGTTCGAGCGCGAGGCCTGGCCAGGCGGCAGCCTGCGCGATGCCGGCCGGGCTCCGCGCTTTCAAGGCGTGGCGGCATCGCGGACATCGCTGGCACGCTATGTGGCGGGTCTGGAGGCCGCGTGCGCCCACGCCGGCGTGCGTCTTCGCTACGGCGTGGATGTTGCCAAACACCCCGAGGTCCTGGCGGGTTTCGAGCACGTGGTGGTGGCGAGCGGCGCCGCTTTTCGTCTGGGCCTCGGCGGGCTCGTCCGCGCGCTGCTGCGTGGAGGCGTGGCGCGCTGGCCTGGCGTGCGCTGGCTGTTCGAGCGGCCGTGGCTGCTCGATTTTCTCTACTATCGCGCGCGCCGCCCGAGGGGCCCGCGCCTTGCCCGCTTGGCGCAGGCAGGGACCTCCGTCGTCGTGATCGGCGATGCGGCCGCGCCCGGCACATCGGCGCGGGCGATCGAAAGCGCCTTCGAGGCTGCTTGGCGCGCCGAGACGGTCGGCGATCCGGGCCTCGAGCCGGCCAAGGCGACCGCAGCGCCGCGTGCGACGGCGACGGCCGAAACGCATGAGAAGGGTTAAGATTTGCGGAACACCGCCGCCCCCTGCGCGCCTCGTGCGCGAGGCGCCTCGCCGATCGGTGGGTGCGCGCGGCCGCGGCGGCAGAGCGCGCTTCGTTTGAGATTTTGGCGAGTGTCACTTCGCGGGCAACGCAGCGCGGCCCGTCGGCATGGCCCGCGCGCTTTTCGGTTTTCCCTCGGGCCGCGCGCGCGTGGCGCCAGATCTGCCACTGCCTCGCAATTGCGCAGAAACCCGGAACAGTTGCAGCCGTCGGATGCGCACACCAGTTCAGCGCTGGTCTTTGCCGCGCAAATGGCAAATGATGGCGTTGCTGGTAGTGCCGGCGCCTTGCTTCTTTACCCCGCAACGCGGGCGCCATGACTGCCACGTGAAAGGCTGGCTCCCAAGCACCCTGGGGGCCAGTTTTCTTTTTTGCTGGGCTTGGGCGACCGAGCGTTGTGAGCCGGGCTTTGCACCTTGGGCGGAGCTCAGCCTTGATGCCCGCTTGAGGGAGCTGCAAACCGCGCGTCTGCCTCGACTTGATGCGCTCGGCTAGCATACCCTGGGACAAAGCAGTCCGCCGAGCGTCGCCAGGGCTGCGGCTTCAGCGGGCAAGCACGAGGGCCCGTGCGGGGATGTTAGATGCGTATTTCGCTTTGCAACGAGGTCGTGCGCGAACTGGCATTCGAGCGCCAGTGCGCCTTCGCGCGCGCGGTCGGCTACGATGGTCTTGAAATCGCCCCCTTCACGCTGGGCGAGGAACCCCACCTGCTGGCGCCGTCGCGGCGCAGCGCCATGCGGACCGCCGCCGCGGCCGAGGGCATCGCCATCACCGGTCTACACTACCTGCTGCTCGCGCCGGCGGGGTTGTCGATCACCGCCGAGGCGAGCGCGCAGCACACGCGCACTATCGAGGTGATGCGCCGGCTGTGCGATCTGGCCGCCGATCTGGGCGCGGGAGTGCTCGTGCATGGTTCGCCGGCCCAGCGCCAGCTCGAGGCCGGCAAGGAAGCCGAGGGCCGCCGTCGCGCGGTCGCGGCGTTTGCCGCGGCCGCCGAGGCCGCGGGCAAGGCGGGTGTCACCTACGTGATCGAAGCCTTGGCGCCCAGCGAAACGAACTTTGTCAATACGGTCGCTGAAGCGGCAGCGATTGTGCGCGAGGTTGCGCATCCAGCGCTCAAGACCATGCTGGATAGCTCGGCGGCAGCCCGCGCCGAAAAACAGACGATCCCCGAGCTCCTGCAGCAATGGCTGCCCTCCGGGATGATCGCGCACGTGCACTTCAACGATCCTAACCGGCGAGGCCCCGGTGAGGGCGGGCTGTCGTTTGCGCCGATCTTGCGCGCGCTGCGCGACGGGGGTTATCAGGGGTTGGCGGCCGTTGAGCCCTTTGTTTACGAGCCCGACGGCCCGGCCTGTGCAGCGCGGGCGATCGGTTACCTGCGCGGCCTGGAGCAAGGCGCGTTCGCCTAAGTGCCGCCCGCCCAGGCCCGGCGCAGCGCGTTCTTGATCGAGGCGTTGATGGCCGGGATCGACCAGATGATCGAGAAAATCGTCAACGCCGAGAGGACGGCGCACACGGGGCGCGTGAAAAACGGCAGCAAGCTGCCGCTCGACAGCACCAATCCCCGGGTCAGGTTTTTCTCCAAGAGATCGCCCAGCACCAGCCCCAGGATCAGCGGCGCCATGTTGAACTTCAGTTCGCGCATGACGAAACCGATCAAGCCAAACACCAGCATGACATAGATGTCGAACACGCGTGAGGTAATGGCATAGGAACCGACCACACACAGCACGAACACGATCGGCATCAGGCGTTCGCGTGGCACCAGTAGGATCTTAATCAGCGGGCGCACCAAGACAAAGCCGAAGATCAGCTTGCTCATGTCGGCGATCACGAGCATGGCGATGATCTCGTAGAAGAATAGCGGCGACTCGAGCATCAGGTTCGGGCCGGGATTGAGCCCGTGGATCATCATGGCGGCCATCAGCACCGCCGCCGGCGCGGAGCCTGGCAGCGCCAGCGTGAGCACGGGGATGATCGCGCCCGGGACCGAGGACGCCTCCCCCGTCTCGGCGGCCATCAAGCCCTCGATCGAGCCGCGGCCGAATTTTTCTTTTTCTTTACTCGCCCGGCGAGCCGCCGCGTAGGAGGACCAGGCCGCCGCATCCTCGCCGAGCCCAGGCAGAATGCCGATCCACACGCCGATGGCACCGGACCGGAAAATCGTGCGCCAGTATTTGAGCACATCCTCGAGGCGCGGGACGACCGAATCGATGGTGCCGGTGATGGTCTTGACGGCAGGACCACGCATGGCTTGCAGCACCTCGGCGACCCCGTAGGCGCCGACCAAGGCCGGGAGCAGGCCGATGCCGCCTGCCAGGTCGGTAAAGCCGAAGGCAAAGCGCTGGTAGTTGTAATAGGGCTCTTGACCGATGGTGGCGATGAAAAGCCCGAGAAAGCCGGCGATGTAGCCTTTGAGGGGGTCGCCGCCGGCCAGCGTGCCGGCCACCACGACGCCGAACACGGAAATCCAGAAAAACTCGAAACTTTGGAAGCTCAAGGCAAGCTCGCTCAACACCGGCGTCAGCAGCGCAAGGCACAAGATGCCGAACAGCGTGCCAAGCCAGGACCCCGAGGTGGAGATGCCCATGGCCCGGCCGGCGAGGCCTTGGCGCGCCAGCGGGTAGCCGTCGAGCGTAGAGGCGGCGGAAGCCGGCGTGCCGGGGATATTGAGCAGGATGGCACTGCGGCTGCCACCGTAGATGGCCCCGACGTAAATGCAGATCAGCACCATGATTGCCTCGTTGTGAGGCATGGAAAAGGTGAGCGTCGTCAACAGGGCGACGCCCATGGTTGCGGTGAGGCCGGGAAGCGCACCGATGACAATGCCCAGAAAGGTCGCCCAAATCACGTTGAAGAGCGTGTGCGGGTTCATAAAGCCGAGGAAGGCACTGCCGAGCTGGCCCAGGCCGTCGAACATGGGGGTTGGGACCTTTCAGGGCAGTCGCACGTAAAACAGCTTTTCGAAGACGAGCGTGACCGAGACGCCCGTGACCAACCCGAGCAAAACGGCGGTCAACGCCTGCCGCATGCGCAAAGACCAGGGCTGATCGGCCTGCCATTCGAAGATGATGGTGAATGCCGCCACGAAGATAGCCGCGGCGAGCCAGAATGGCATGCGCCCGAGCAGGCCGACGACAAAGACCAGGCAGAGCCCGGCGGCCAGGGCCAGACGTCGATCGATGCGATTGGGCGCCTCAAGCGCTTGCGCGCGTGCAGCGTTAAGCGCCCCCTGGCGAATGGCCCGCACACCAAGCCAGACCCCGAGCAGTGCCAACACTATGCCGTAGAGGCCGGGCACCAGGCCCGGCGCCGTATAGAGCTCACCGCCCTGGCTGGTGTAGGTCGGCATGCGGTAAGCCAGCGAGCTCGCGGCTACGCCAAATACGAAGCAGAAGACCGCGATCACCAAATCGGCGCGCGGGGGGGCGGGCTGTTCGTGCGGCAACAGGTCTGCAGCGTCGTCCGCCATCACCGGCCTCTCCACACCAAAACGCTCGTAAGCTCGGCCGGGCTCAGCGGGGCCGCCGCGGGCAGCTCAGCCGTGGCGCGCCGCACCGCGCCTATCTTGCTCAAAGCCGCGGGATCCCCAAGGTATCGGGGGACACCTTCGCCTTGCCGCCGTCGAAATAAAGCCAGGCCGAGTAGCGCACCATCTTGAAGGATTCCGCCTCCGCTTCTTCGCCGTAGATCGGCGTGAAGAGGGCGCTGCGGGCGGCGGCGTACTTTTTCAGCGGCTCGGACGTCTTGATCTTCTTGTCCCAGACGGCCCGCATGGTCTCCACCACGGTGTCGGGCGTTCCCCGGGCAACCCAGATGCCGAAGTAATTCATGGGGGCGGGCATGCTGGGCAGCCACTTCGTGGTTGGCGCAATCTCGCCATAGCCCTCCAGCAGCACCGGTTTTTCGGAGAGAACGGCAAGCGGCACGAGTCGCTTGCCCTTGATGAACTCGCTCATTTCCACGAGCAGCTGCGACACCGCCTGGGTTTCGCCGGCGACCGTCGACAGAACGGCGGGATTGCCGCCGTCGTAGGTGACGTGCTTGTAGTCGATCTTGGCGGCCGCCTTGACCGACTCCATGAAGTTGTGACCCGCCGAGGATAGGCCGGCCGTCGCAATGGGAACGTTGGCACCGCCCTTTTTGAGCGCCTCGAGCAGCTGGCCAAAATCCTTGAACGGCGCGTTCGGATGAGCGGCAATGGCCGTCAAGTTGGCGACGGCAAAAAACATGTGCCAATCCTTGAGGCCGCTGTCGAGCAAGCCGAGCACGCGATAGGTGCCAACGTCGGTGGCGGCGCCTGCCGCCCAGGTGTAGCCGTCCTTGGGCGCTTCACTGGCGTTCTTGGTGCCGATCGAGCCGGAGGCGCCCGGCTGATTGACGACCACGAACTTTTGCCCGAGCTCGGCCTCGAGCTCCGAGGCGACAATGCGCGCCATCTGATCGGTCGACCCGCCGGCGGCCCAAGGCACGATGATGGTGACCGGCCGATCGGGCTTCCAGGCATAGGTCTGGGCGAGTGCCGGGCTTGCCACCCATGCCAAGGCACACGCCATCAGCAACACGATGCGTCTCATCGCTCATCCTCCCCTGTACTCAGCCGGCGTCTCGCTTTTGAGATGCTGCCGCTCGAGACTGTGGGAGCAGGCCCACGTTCGTCAAGCTGGCGGGCTCGCCACCCCCCAATCACGTGCGGGCCGCCCGGGAGGCCCGAGCCTTTGCCAGCAATGAGGCGGGGGTGTCGGCGGTCGGGGAGGGTGCGCTTACAGGCTGGGGCGCGACAGGCCGTGGCGCGAGAGGCCATCGCGAGAGGAGCGCTCCAGGCTCGAGCGCCGGACTTTGCGGAGGATCGCCCAGCAGATCGCCAATGCACTCAGCATCAGGATGGAATGGTATTTGACGTCGACCCCGCCGAGGACGGACACGTCAGCGGTGGCGAGGTTGCCGATCAGGCCAAGCTCTGGCATCCAGTCGACGATGCGCAGGTAGCCAAGGTAAACGACGGCCAGCGCTAGGATGATGATCGTTGTCTCGGTGTCGACCTGGCGCTTCATGGGGCAGCCCTCACAACGAGCATGCGACGCTCGCCACACGCGTCTCAGGTAGTCCGGTCGGCCGCCGAGCGCCACCAACCGCGAGGCGTAAACGTGCCAATGACTGGCAGTGGCGCTGCCAATGCCTGGCAATGGCAGGTGGATGGGGTGGGGCAGCCGGTGCCGGCCGTGCCGAGGGAAAGGGACAGCCGCTGTGGGTTCGACGCGCTTAGGCGTCCGCCAGGCGCGCGTTCACCTTCGCCGCAGGTGTGCCGGCCGGTGCCAGATGGACCTTGGCAGCCCGCGGCGATGGGTAAACGGCAATGGCAAACTCCAAATGGCGCGCACGGTCTTCGGCGACGATATCCTCCAGGATCATGATCGCCTCGGGCGTGAAATCGACCAAGGAGGCTTCGGCCAGAGCAAGGAGGAACTCATCGATCGGCTGTTGCAGATCGATCTTATTATCTTCGCTCATCGAGGCCTCTGCATTGCTTCCAGCACGCTAACGGTTCTGGGCTCCATTCTATTCCAATCTGCGCCGCCGTCTGCATCCTAAGGGCGGGAGGCGAAGGCCTACCGAGGCCCCCCTCAGCCTACCCAAAAGTCCAACGGCTTGGGAGCCCCGCGGACCCCTTGGTCGAGCGCCAACAGGGGCGGGCCGGCGTGGGCCCGGGGCTTGTTGCGAGCGCTAGGCACTGGCGCGTCCACGCTCCGCGGTTGCAGCCATTTTGCCGCACCCCGAGTTGCGGTGGCCACCCATGGCGCCGCAACGGCAAAGGGGTGGCGCCTCAGCGCGCCGGGCCATGAAGGCAGGCCGCAGCCCCTCAAGATTTTGGGCGCGCGCGCCTCGCCCCTCGTCCATTGTCCCGCTGGGGCTACCCGGTCACGGGCGGCTCAGCCTTGAATCGGCCCTGGGCGATCGGCCCTATTTGACTGGCCTTGGCGGCGGCGGATAGGCACCGGGGACGGGCGCTGGCCGCGCTGGCCCGTCGTCGAGACCGACCGGCCCGCGGCGAATGCGGTCATAGCGCCGTGGTTCGAAATCATAAAGCAGCAGCGGGGGCGCCTGGGATATGGCGCTGCCCAGTCTGGGCTGACAAAAGCGGTAGCCGTCGATCTCCCAATAGCAATAGCGATTGCAGTAAAGCTGGCCGCGATACCAGTAGCAGCCTTGGCCCTCGGGGAGCTGCTCGATCCTTGCGCCGTAGCGCGAGCCGCCCGCCTCGGCGGGCAGGGCAAGCAGCGACAGCCACGCAAGCAACCCGGCAGCGGCCGGTCCCAGCAGGCGCATTTGCCCGTTCTCCCCCTCGACGCCGATCGCGCCGCAGATAGCCATTAAGCTCTGTACCACGCTAGCCGATTCGATTTTATGAATTCGAACGGCTCGATCAGACGCAAAGCATACGCGCGTCGCCCTCGCCTGGCGAGCCGATCGCCAGCGAGGCTCAAAAAAATCAGTTAGGTGCGTCGAACGCGCCTCCCGGCGGCAGGCCGGGCGGCAGAGGACGGGGGCGCCCGCTCAGCGTTCCCGGAAGGCCCGCGTTACCTGATCGCTAACGGGCTTCATCAGATAGGACAGGGCGGTCCGTTCATGCGTGCTGATGAAGGCTTCGACCGGCATGCCGGGAACGATCTTGAAGGCCTCACGGTCGCTGTCCGAGACACTGATTCGCACGGTGAAGTAGACCGCGTTGCCTTGGGGATCCTTGGTCAGGTCAGCACCAACCCTGGTCACCGTGCCCCGGATCTCGGGGGTCGTGCGTTGATTAAGCGCGGGGAAGCGCAGAACGGCTTGCTGGCCGACGGCAACCTGGTCGATATCGGCGGTGCCGATGCGAGCTTCCACACTCAGGGTATCGTGCGTGGGCACGATCGACATCGCGCTCTCGCCCGGCCCGATGACGCCGCCAACGGTGTGCACCGTCAAATCATGCACGAAGCCGGTCTGGGGCGCGCGCAGATAGATGCGCTTCAGTTGATCCTCAGCCGCAACCTTGCGTTCCAGGAGCTCGGCAATGCGCGCTTCGATCTCGCGCAGCTCCTTGCTGGCGTCCGTCTGCATATTCTGTGTCACGCCAATGATCTGCAATTCCGTTTCGCTGATCTGGCCGTGCGAGCGCGCGATCTGGGCAACGTGTGCGCCCCATTCGCCGCGCAGCCGTGTCAGATCGCGCTGGGCCTGCAGCGTGCGCGTGGTCGGGACCAGATCCTTCTTGCGCATCAATTCCAAGCGCTCGAGCTCGTCGCGCATCAGCTCGACCTCTACCGACTTGGCGTCGCGCTGTGCGGTGATGCCCTTGATTTCCTGGGTGAGCTGGCCGATGCGCTCGTTGAACTGGGCGATTTGCCCATTTTTCACCGATTGGCGCACCTCGAAGAGCCGCTTTTCACCCTCCATGATGGAGGCGGCGTCTTCGCCGCTTTCCACGAAACCGACCGGGAATCTCACTTGATCCGCCTGATCGCGTTCTGCCTCCAGGCGCGCCTTGCGACCACGCAGCTGCACGAGCTGCGACACGACGATCCCGAGATTGGCGCGGGCTTGCGTATCGTCGAGGCTGATCACGATGTCGCCGGCATTGACGAGATTGCCGTTCTTGACGGCGATCTGAGCGACGATGCCACCCGTCGGATGCTGCACTTTCTTGATATTGCTCTCGACCACCACAAAGCCTGAGGCGATCACGGCACCGCCGATGGGTGTGGTGGCGGCCCAACCACCGACGCTGACGACCATCAGGACGACGAGGGTTAGGCCAAGAAGCAAACGGCGCGCCAGCGCGGGCTCGAGCCCGTTGCGCTGCGTTGCCAGGAGCGGAGGGGTCTCTTGTGCCATTGCGGGCTTTATCCCTTATGCCTTGGCGTCCGCAGTGACCGCCAGTGCGGCAGGCGCGGTGACCGGATAACGCAAGACCTTGCGTAGAATCTCGTCCTTGGGACCGATCGCGGTCAGCTGACCACCGCCGATCACGGCAACGGTGTCGGCGGCTCCCAGCACGCTCGGCCGGTGCGCGATGACGATGACGATGCCGGCACGCGCCTTGACACCTTCAATGGCCTTGATCAGCGCGGCTTCCCCATCCGAATCCAGATTGGAGTTTGGCTCATCCAAGACCACTAGGAATGGATTGCCATAAAGCGCCCGGGCCAAGGCGATGCGCTGGCGCTGTCCGGCCGACAGCACCGAGCCGCTGGTGCCGATGCGCGTCTCATAGCCGTTCGGCAGGCGCAGCACCATCTCATGCACGCAAGCCATCTGTGAGGCCGCAATCACCTTCAGGCTGTCGGGATTCTCCTCGAAGCGCGAGATGTTCTCGGTGATGGTGCCATCGAAGAGCTGCACGTCTTGCGGCAGATAGCCCACGTGCTTGCCCAATTCCTCCGGGGACCAGCTGGAGTGCGTGGCCCCATCGAGCCGCACCGAACCGCGCGCCAGCGGCCATACTCCGGTGACGGCGCGCGCCAGCGTCGACTTGCCGGCCGCGCTGGGTCCGATCACGGCCACGACCGAGCCGGCCTTGACCGCAAAGGTGATATTGCTGAGCGTGATCGTCTGCGTGCCGGGAACGGCAACCGCCAGACCCTCGATGCTGAGCCCGCTGGTCGGTGGCTGCAGAAGCAACGGCTTGGTCCGCTTGGGCAGGCTGGCGAAAATCGCCTCCAGCCGGTGGGCGGCCTGGCGCGCGGCCACGAAGCCGCGCCAGTTGGCAATCGCCACCTCGATCGGCGCCAAGGCGCGCGATGCCGCAATCGAGCAGGCTATGATGGCGCCCGCCGTCATCTCACCTGCGATCGTCAGGTAGGCACCCAAGCCCAGCAGCGCCGATTGCAACATGAGGCGGAATACGCGCGAGACAACCGTCAGGCTACCGACGATGTCGCTCAGGCGTTCGTTGGCGGCGAGGTAGTCCTGGCTCGCATTTTGAAAGCGCCGCATAAAGCGATGCGCAAAGCCCATCGCATTCAAGACTTCGGCGTTTTGCTCGGAGGCCTCGGCCAGGCTCCAGCGTTGCCTGGAGGCACCGGAAGAGGCTTCGGATGGAGCTCGCATCAGCCGCTCCGTCAGGAACGTGAGCGAGATCAGGAACAAGGCGCCCGCGGATGTGGCCCAACCAAGCACGGGGTGCAGCAAGAAGACGAAGCCGAGATAGAGCGGCATCCAGGGCATATCAAGAATGGCCACCGGTGCCTGCCCGGACAAGAAGGTGCGAATGGCATCGACGTCGCGCAGCGGCTGCATGGGACTGGCCTGCGAGCCAACGAACGACCGCAGGCGCACGACCGCATCGTGCGTCATTGTCGTGAGCTGGCGATCGAGCCGGCTGGCGATGCGCACCAGCACCTGGCTGCGCACAATCTCAAGACCGCCCTGGAATAGATAGAGCGCAATGGCCAGGACGGACAAAGCGATCAAGGTTGGAACGCTGCGGCTCGAAAGGACGCGATCGTAGATCTGCAACATGTAGAACGAGCCCGTGAGCGCGAGCACGTTCACCACGCACGATATCAGCGCCAGTATTGGAATGATCGGAGCAAGGACGCCGGCCGCACGTCTGACCTCGCTCTTCTTTTGCTTTGCCACGCGACTACTGTCCCCAACTATCGGCGGCAGCCAGTTCAGCGCTGACCGCTTCAGCCCCTACGCACGGTTTGTAGAATAGTCTTGTTAAATCGCACCGAATTCTCGCGCTTTTCGTTAACAGCGCGTGGCCTCGCTATGACATGATCCAATCTCCTATCAGCCGAATTTGAAATCGCTCGCGGTTAGCGTCGACAGGTTCACCGAACGCACCAGGATTTTCTCCGGGTGCGACGGGTCCGTGACGTTAAGGGTGATTTCCACGTCCTCCCCGACCTGCACGAGGGCCCCTGCATCCTGCAGGGCCTGGAACGTCGGATACCCGGAGCTGGAAAGATCGATGACGTGATCGAGACCCCGCGCCTCGGGCGTGGCCGCATCGTTGCCAAAGGCGGCGTGGAAGACGAAGGTATCGTTGTCGTGGCTTGCCGTGTCCTGGTTCGCCTCGTGCCCATCGCCTGCCTCATGGCCGGCCGCCGCATTCAATTCGAGCCACTGCCGTTCGATGCTGCCGGGCCGGTAGGCATTCTCATAGCGCGGCGCCAAGGTGATGGTGTCGGCACCATCGCCGGAGGGGCTCGGCTCTTGCTCGCCGTGGCCATCCTCGCCGGTCTCGCCGCTGGCCTGCTGCTGGTGTTCCGCTGCGTCTGACCCGCTTCCGTCCCGCACCTCGAGGCCACCTTGGCCTTGCGTCGCATCGTCATGGCCCGAGGTATCGGTCGCCGTGGAATAGGAGCCACCATCATCATGCCGGTCGTAGGCAACGGCGCTCGCCTCGGGGAGACTGCTTTGCTCGCCGCTGTGATCGAGCGCCAGATCGACGGGCATCGGATCGTCTTCGACCGGGGTCACATTGATCGCCACCGATGCGGTGGCGAGCTGATCATCCCCGGTGGCGACCGTGTATTCGAAGCTGACAGTGCCGTTGAAGTGTTCGTCGGCCGTGAACAAGAGGTCGCCGTCGTCGCGGAGTTGCACGAAACCGTGCTCGACCCGCAAGGGTGCGCCGATCGCCAGATCGGCCCCGTTCACCTGGACGACGCGCAGGTCGCCATCGGCCTGATCGTTCAAGACATCGATGATCACGCCGTCGGTCGCATCCTCGACCATCGTGATGTCTTTGTCGTTGGCGAGCGGCGAGCCGCTGCTCAAGGAGCCGTAGTCGCCCAGTCCCGCATCGAGCGTACCGCGATCGCCAAAGAGATGATCGCTGGCCTCGCTGCCCGACGCGCCGCTTTGGCTGTCGTAGCCCGACGCGCTGTCGTAGCCGGACGCGCCACTTTGGCTGTCGTCACCGGTGATGACGACATGCGATTCGACGTCGACCCTGCCGTTGTTGTCCTGCTCGGTATAGACGACGACGATGCGCCCATCCGGCAGCGAGGCGGTGTCGGAGGTGTCGTCGGCATGCCCGTCCCGGATGCCGAAGCTGTTGCCCAAGGCAGCGCCGTCGAGGTCAAAGCGTTGGCCGCGCGTACCCGTGGCGCTGTCGCTTTCCCAGGTCAGGAGGATCGAGGCTTCGCCCTCGCCGGTGAGCCCCAGCGAGAAGTCTTTGGGCTCGGTGGCGAAATGTTGGAGCTCCAGCACCTTGTCGGGTACCAACCAGGCATCGGGGCCAGCAGCTTTATAGAGTGCGGCCTTAAGATCGAAGGCTCCGCTGCCGTCGGGCTCCAGCCAAGCCACCAGGATGTCGCCATTGGCATCCGACGTCAGGATGGGGTGGGTTCCCTTGGCCACGACGGCCGGCACGTCGAGCTGCTCGGAGAGATCGATGTTCAGGACGGTGCGCCCGCCATCGCGCTCGAGCACGACGCCTTTGACCGTCTCCTGGGCCCCATCGTTCTCCACCCAGCTCATCGCCAGTTGGCCCCACGCCAGGCCCGCAAGCTGCGGCGCGCGACCAATCACGGCGACGGGCCCGGCCTCGCCATCGACCGAGACCTGCTCGGGCGTATCGCTGTCGCCGCCGATCTGGCCGTCTCGGCCCAGGGCGACGGGGGTTTGATCAGCGCCAGCGTCGGAATTGCTCCTGACCAGGTAGCGCTGCAGCATGATGGTGCCGTAGCCGTCGCCTTTGGCATCGACGACCCAGGCCAGGGCGAATTCAACGTCATAGTCCGCGCCGGTGTCGGCATGCCCTTGGGCGTTTGCCCCGGCGGCGTGATGGCGGGCGGAGTTGGAGGCGAGCGCTAGGTCGGAAACTTTGTGCCCCGCGCCAACCGTAAAGCCATCGTGCCCGCCCTGGGGCTCGCCCCGGGATGTATAGCTCTGCGCCCGCAGCTCGCCCGTGGGCTTGTCCACCCAAGCCACCACCGCGCCGCCGTCGCCGATGCGCACCACGGCCGGGGCCACGCTCGCGTCCGCGTGGTCGGTGACGTCGATGACCGCGCCCTCGTCGGTACCCGTCGATGCCTCCGTGTCGGCGTAGATCCTGACGCGAACGCCGACCTCATCCTCCGCGCTGCCCATGACCAGCCAGGCGGCGGCGATGCCATCGTTGTTGGCCGCCACGATCAGATCCGAGGCGGTCTCGGCCACGTCCGCAGCCGTTGTTTCGGTGTGTTCGGTTGCCGTGGCCGCCGGCTCGGCGGGCGCAAGGCTGGCGGTGTTGACGCTAATGCTGTCGTGCTGCTCGGGGGCCAGGAACGGGTTGCCGGCGCCACCATTGAAGGCAACCTTGTTGAGCGGCATGCCCAGATCGGCTTTGTCGCTGCCCGCTGCGTCTGAGGCCGCCTCCTTGCCGCCGAGCGCCGTCTCGACCGGACTGATGTTCTGCGCCACCGCCGCCAGCGTTACGTTGCCGGCGCTATCGGCAACCTCGTAACTCAAGACGAGTTCGGAGCTTGCGCCGTCCGCAACCGCCAAATTGAACTCACCGGTAAAGCCGGCCGGCAAGGCAACCGGCGCGATCGGGGTCTGCGCCCAATCGCCCCCAGAGCCGCTGCCCGAGGGCTCATCGGCGTGCAGCGAGAAGAGCGAGCCGTGCAGCATCGCGTCGGCGCCGGCCGCAACCAGCCATACCAGGGCGAAGTTGCCTGGACCCAGATCGTTGACCTTGACGCGGCGGGCATCGTAACCCTGCCCGTCGCCCTCGCGACCCAAGTGCGGGGTCAAGTCCGCGAGCGCCTCGTTGATCGCGGCATAGGTCTGTGACGCCGGCCCGGCCTCGGCTGTGGCATAAAGCTTGCCATGCACGTGGCCTTCCGCGCCGATCCACGCCACGAGCACATCGCCGGTGTCCAGCGTCGCTACGCTCGGCTGACGTCCCACCGCGCCACCGGCGCCGTCCTCATCGCCAACCCACACGCTGTTGTCGTTGGCCGCGCCGGCAAGCCCCGTCTCGAGCCCGCTGTCGTGCGAGATCCGATGCAAGGCTGGCCCGAGGAGATCGACGGGGATGAGTTGGGGAGGTGTGCCGTCTTCGCCCCTGTGCACGTGAAAGCGCTGCATCATGATGCGGCCGATCCCGGGCGGATCCCAGGCTTCGGAAGCAACCCACACCAAGTTCAGGCCCGAGCCGGCGCCATGCGCGCCGTTGGCAAGGTCGAGCGCATAGCCGCTCATCGCCAGGCTATGGTGGCTTAAGTCGCTCGCCACCCCACCAATCGTGATTTCCGAGCCCAAGAGGCCCGCATCTTGTGCGACGCCGCGCAGCTTGATGATGCTGTGACCGCTCGCGGAGACCTCCTGCCAGGCGACGCCGACAGCGTCACCGGCGCTGGCCATCTGCAGCGCGCTCTTTCCTTCCCCCGCCCCAACAAGCACGCGGCCGAGCGCCTCGCCGTCATTGGCCGCTGACTCGCCGAGCGCGCTGGCAAATCGCACCTCGACGCCCTGCTCGGAAAGCCAAACAAACGCCGGTATGCCTAACGTGCTTGCTGGCGCACCAGTGGGATCAGTCAGGGCAAGCAGACCAGCGCCCATCCCCTCTTGTATACCGGTGCTCACTTAATACTCCCGCCAGTCGATCAGCCAACGGTATCGAACCGATGTGTGCGGCGCTTTAGCACCGTGTGAAGCCATCGTCACCAGATTGGTAGACACAATAACTATCACGTGCGATTTCAGCGCAGGGAGGATTTTACAGCAGTATTGTCCGCCCTTCATGCGACCTCGAGCCGATCTTCGATCAGACTTTGGTCCGACCTTCATGTATACGGTGCCGAGCGCTTCGCACCTATTTTCCAGGGTTTTTGGCCCCCGCCTGGCAAGCTTCTGGTCACGCCAAAGCTTGGCCGGTCGATTTACCATTGCCTCGCTCGCCGTGCTCGGTTGCGGCATGACGCTGCTTGGGGCCTGGGTCAGTAGCCGGATCGAAGAGGGCGTGCTCTACAACTCAGCCAGCAGCGCCGCCCTGTACATTAATACCTTTATCGATCCCCAGGTGCAGGAGCTTGCCAAAGGCCCCACTCTCAGACCCGAGACGGTGGCCAAGCTCGACGAGCTTTTGAACACGGCGCCGCTGCGCCGCAAGGTCGTCGGCATCAAGATTTGGTCGCTCGATACCGTTATTCTCTACAGCAATAAAAAGGAGGAAATCGGGCGCAAATATCCGCCCTCTTGGCGGTTGCAGGAGGTTTTGAAGGGACGGATTGTCGGCTCGTTTGATACCCGAGAGGCCGAAAACTCCATCGAGCGCAAATTGGGGCTTCCGCTATTTGAGATTTATACCCCGATCCGGGCAAGCGATTCGCAAAAGATAATCGCCATCGCCGAGTTTTACGAGAATGGAACGGAGCTCAAGAGCAATCTAGCGCGCACGCGGCTTTATAGCTGGTTCGTTGTGGCCCTTGTTACGCTCCTGATGTTAAGCATCCTGTTTCGCATCGTGCGGACCGGCAGTGCCACGATCTCCAGCCAGCAAAAGGCGCTGCGCGAGCGCATTTCGGAGCTTTCGCGGTTGCTGTACCAAAACGAAGAGTTGCGCCGCAGCGTCGATGAGATCAACCGGCGCTCGGTGGAAACGCACGATCTCATTCTGCGCCGGGTAGGCGCAGAAATGCACGACGGTCCGGCTCAGTTGATCAGCCTTGCGCTCTTGCGCCTCGATGCCCTGCAACCGAAGGCGCAGGTCAGCGACGCCGAGCTCCCTAGGGAGGATTATGTAAGGATTCACAGCGCCCTGTCGGATGCGCTTACCGAGATCCGGAACATGTCCGCCGGGCTGATCCTGCCCGAGCTCGAAAATCTGTCGCCCGCCGATGCCCTCTGGATCGTTGTGCGCAACCACGAGCGCCGCACGGCTACAACCGTTACATGCGACGTGTCGCGCCTGCCGGCCACCCTTTCCAACCCGCTGAAGACTTGCCTTTATCGGTTAACGCAGGAGGCTTTGAGCAATGCTTTTCGCCATGGCGGCGGCGTCGGCCAAAGCGTTGAAGGCAGCCTCTGCGATGGTCGGCTTACCGTCACCATCAGCGACATGGGCCGCGGCTTTTCCGTCGAGGAGCAGATGCTCAAGAGCCATGGCCTGGGGCTCAAGGGTATGCGTGACAGGGTTGCCGCACTCGGGGGGGTGTTCGAAATCGAAAGTAAGCCTGGCGCAGGAACTCGATTGACAGCGCAGTTTGAAGTGTCAGAAAATCAACCAGTTAGCAACGTAGAGCGGGTGGGGTAGAGTGAGCGAGCGAATACGAGTAGTCGTCGTCGACGACCATCCTCTGTTTCGGGAAGGTGTCGCGCATACCTTGAGGGGCGCGAGCTTCCTCGAACTTGTCGGCGAAGGTTCGACCGCGGATGATGCGGTTCGCATTGCCAAAGCCGAATTACCAAACATCGTGCTTCTTGATGTCAGCATGCCCGGTGGCGGCATCGAGGCGGCGCGCGCCATCGCGCACGCCTGTCCGGTGGTCAAGACCATGATGCTGACCGTGTCGGAAAGCGAGGAGCACGTCGCGCAGGCTCTGGATGCCGGCGCTCAGGGCTACCTGCTCAAGGGCACGAGCGGTTTGGAGCTGATCGCTGCGATGCGCTCGGTCGCGCGCGGCGATTCTTACGTTTCGCCGCGATTGGCCGGTCGCCTATTGACGCTGTCTCGCCGGCAGTCGAGCGGCGGAGCCAAGCCGACGGAGCTTGCCGATCTCACCAAGCGCGAAGAACAGATCTTGGATCACGTCGCGCAAGGCCGCACCAACAAGGAGATCGCCATCCAACTGAAGATCGGCGAAAAGACGGTCAAGCATTACATGACCAACATCATGCAGAAGCTGCAGGTGCGAAACCGGGTCGAGGCCGTGCTGGCCTTGCAGAAGGCGCGCATGGCGGGCCGCAACTGAGGCCCGCGCGCGCCCAGCATTTGCGGGTCGAACACTCCTTTCCCGATTTGCGATCGGGCGCGCGCTTAAGTAAAGGGCGCACGCATGCCGTGCCCCTTACAATTTCAGCGGCGCTCGGCGCCCGGCAGGCGACCGGGTCGCCGCGCTTTTCCATAAACGAGGCCCGTAGAGCTGGGCTATGATCGGCACGAGGCATGCGCGGGATGCAGCGCGCAGGCGCGTGTGCCCGCAACAGGGAGAGGCTTTCATGCTCAAGGATGGTGATCTTGCCCCGGACTTCGAGCTCGCAAGCGATCGAGATGCGAGGATTAAGCTCTCGCGGCTGCGCGGCAAACCGGTGGTTGTCTATTTCTATCCCAAAGACGACACGTCGGGATGCACGCTCGAAGCCAAGGACTTTTCTCGCTTGGCACCCGAGTTTCGCAAGGCGGGGATCGAGGTCATTGGTGTGTCGCCCGATAGCGTCGAAAGCCACCAGAAATTTCGCAGCAAGCACGACCTTGCCGTTGGCCTGGCCGCCGACCCGGACAAAGTCGCCGCCATGGCCTATGGCGTATGGGCCCAGAAATCCATGTACGGCCGCACCTACATGGGCATTGAGCGTTCTACGTTTTTGATCGACAAGGCCGGCCGGCTCGCCCGCAGCTGGCGTAAGGTGAAAGTGCCGGGTCACGCCGAGGAGGTGCTCGCCGCCGCCCGGGCGCTTAAAAGCTAAGGCGCGAGGCCCTGCCCCGCTCGGGACCTTGTGCCGCCTTTGAACCTGAAGCGAACGAGGACACCGATATGCTGGTCAGCAAAACCATCGCCATAACGAGCCTCCTGCTGCTTGCGCCGGTGGCAGCCCTTGCCTGCGATGACTACGCTGAGGAGCAAGCCCTGGCAGCGGCGATCGCTGCGGCCAAGGCTCAGCGCCTTGCGACGCAGCCGGCAGCATCGAGCAGCGCGAGCGACCGCGACGCGGCGCCAGGCCAGGGGTCGCTTGCGGCCCTCGCGGAGAACCCCGTGGCGAGCACGACCAAGGTATCGGCGCGACCCTAGCGCGCTACCTTGAGAATTTGGGGCTCGTCGCGTCGCCTTGCCGCCCTCGCCAGGCCGGACGTGTCGGTGAGACATCGAGGCCCGCGGCTCAGCGGCACCGCTGCCAGCGGAACGCCTTGATGGCGGCCTGCTACTGCTTGCTTGGGAGCACCGAATCTCGTTTCGGTCGCCGCGTGTTGATGGGCGCGACCGCGCTGTCGAAGCTGCACCCGGCGCGCTCGAAGCCCGCCCGCCAATCCTGCAGATGGCGTTCCACCCAGAGCAAGGCCGTGGTCCTGTCCCGCTGACGCATGGCGGCCAGGATATTCTGATGCGCCTCGATCAGGCGCGCGATCCCTGCCGGATTGTTGGTGAGGATCAGCTCCACGGTCGGCATCACCAGCATGCTGGAGGGTTCTTTCGCCAGCAACAGCACACGATTGTGCGCGGCCTTGGCGACGAGGCCGTGGAATTCGGCATCGAGATTGGCAACGGCACTGGCCGCATGCTGCACGGATTGCGTGGCGGCGATATTGGCCTCGATGGCGTCGAGTTCCTCCGCCGTCGCATGCTCGATCGCTTGCGCCACGACCGCCGGCTCCAGCGCCATCGAGGTGTGCCATAACTCGCGGAAGGTGACCTGCTGCAGGATCAGCGCGCGGCTCATACGCGTCGCGAGCCGATGATAGTGAGGCACCGCGACCAACAACCGCCGGCTCGATTCGCGCGCGACGAGCCCGCTTTGTTCCAATAGGCGAATGCCTTCGCGCACAGTCGAGCGATTGACGCCGAACTGCTTGACCAACTCCGATTCCGTCCCGATCGGGTCGCCCGGGCGCAAGACGCCGCCCAGGATCTTGCGCTCGATTGCTTCGGCCACCAGCTCGTAGGCCGGTAGGGCCTTGATGCGCTCGAACCTTGCGGCGGCAACCTCGGTCATCGCGCGTGCCTGGCTTTGCGGCCGCCGGCTTAGTGGCGGCCGCAATTGGCTAAAACGACTAGTTGCTGGCGGACTCGTTCGACAGAATGTCGCCGAACAGGTCCCACTTCTCACCCTTGAAACGCGCTAGGCGCACCGACTGGATTGGATAGAAGTCGGTCGCGCTGGTGTTGACCTTGATGCCATCCAACACCATCGGCAGCTGGATATCCTTGAGGTTCGCCGCCTGCTTCATGATGTTGGCGCGGGTAAGATCGTCACCACACTGCTTCAGCACAGTGTGCAGCAGGCTGGAGACCGCATAGCCATAGGCGTTGGAGCTGTCCATCAAGTTGCCGACTGGATAGTACTTCTGCATGAAGGCCTTCCACTCGACGACGTCCTTGTCGTTCTGAAATTGCGGGTCGGTCGGGTCCTTGATGTAGTAGGCAGTGACGATGTCTTGCGCGTTCTCAAAGCCTGCCGGTTTCATGACGGTGCCGATCGAGGCCGAGACGTTGTTGAGGTAGTGGGCCGGCTTCCAGCCGATTTCCGCCGCCTTTTTGATGGCCTGCGCCGCGAACTTGGGTGTCGTGATGTTGAAGAAGACGTTGGCGCCGGAGTTCTTGAGCTGGATCATCTGGCTGTCGACGGTGGGGTCGGTTACCTCGTAGGTCGAAACCTGGACGATCTTGTCGGCGTCCTTACCCAGCCCCTGCTTGAAGCCATTGAAGTAGTCCTTGCCGTAGTCGTCGTTCTGCATGAGGACGCCGATCTTGGGGTCCTTGACGTTGGCCAGGATGTGCTTGGCGTAGATAATGGATTCGGTGACGTAGTCGGGCTGGAAGCCCATCGTCCACGGGTTCTCCTTGTAGTGACCCCATTTCGACGCCCCGGTGGCGACGAACAACTGCGGCACCTTCTTGCCGTTGAGGTACTTCTGGATCGCGGTGTTGGGCGGCGTGCCGAGGGTCTGGAAGACAAACAGCACCCTGTCTTCCTCCACCAGCTTGCGCACCATTTCCACGGTCTTCGGGGGCGCGTAGCCGTCATCGTAGCTGATAAAGTTGATCTTGCGTCCGTTGATGCCGCCCTGCTCGTTGACCATCTTGAAGTAGGCGTCGATGGCCTTGCCGATGGTGCCATAGGCCGAGGCGTTGCCCGAGTAAGGGTTGGTATTGCCGATCTTGATCTCCGTATCGGTGGCGCCTTCGTCGTATTTCTTCTGTGCACAAACCGGCGAGACGGCCAGCGCCAACGCGAGTGCGCCCGTGCCGCCGAAGAGCAGCCTGCGTGTGATATGGTTCATCTTGGACTTCCTCCTTTGCTTTCGTCAGGACATTCCCTCATCGCAGTCGGCGAGCCCGCGCCGTTACGATCCTCTGAGTCGCCTCCATAGAAGCGCCAAACCGCCGGCAATTCCCATTGGCATGGTGTACATCAACACGATCAGGGCGATGCCGTAGATGGTCCAAGGTTCGAGATCGAGCGGCAGGTTTACCGCCGCGGTGAGCTTTTTCGTGAGCGCATCGGCGTACTTCTCAATCACCTGCACGAACACGCCGCCGATCACGGCGCCGGGCAGCGAGGCAATCCCTCCCACCACCGCGCCGACCAGGATGGCAATCGACAGCTCGAAGCGGAAACTATCGGGTGCCACAAACTCGAATATGATGGCGTGCAAGGCACCCGCGACGCCCGT